>Ga0187892_10001535_pt1 | contig 52140 bp, 49 predicted proteins | sample MA1701073metaG_FD_139345 | JGI IMG/M metagenome (GOLD analysis project Ga0187892, IMG submission 139345) | Bio-ooze microbial communities from a basaltic lava cave in the Kipuka Kanohina Cave System on the Island of Hawaii, USA - MA170107-3 metaG ...
AAGGGGCCCCCTCCGATCATTCAGGCGACGGCGGGAAGCTCGATGCCGAGGGCGGCCAGTCGCGGCTGCACCCGCTCGGTCAGGAGGCCGATCCGGGCGAGGTTGTTCACCATCGAGGTGTGCATGTCGCGCTTGAAGTACTTCCGGTAGACCGCGTAGTCGTTGCGCGCGGCCACGTCGCGCCGGTACGTTTTCGCCTCCTCGATCTGGGCGGGCGAGAAGCCGACGTCGCGATAGGCGTCGATTGGGAAGAAGCCGGTCAGGACCTTCTCGATGGCCATGCAGGTGAAGTCTTCCATCTCACGCCGCTCCGCTGGGCTCGCCTCGCGGACGATGTCGGGCAGGGCGAGCATGCCGAAGCCCATGTGGCGCGATTCGTCCTGCAGAATGCGCCCGCAGACCTGCCGCAGCAGGGGGTCGTGGGCGGCCTCCCCCAGCATCTTGAAGAGCGCGACCGCAAAGGTCTCGGCCACGAGCTGCAGCGCGATGGTCTTGATGTACCAGCGTGAGTCGGTGAGGATGGCGTCGAAGAGCACGCGCTCGTTGTCGGGCATCGGGTAGTGCAGTCCGCCCAGGCGGGTCTGGATGTAGCGCTCGAGGACCTCGTTGTGACGGGCCTCGTCCATCACCTGGGTGGCCTGGAAGAACTTCTCGTCGGTGCCCTGGACGATATCGACCATCTGGCTGCAGGCCAGCATCGCCCCCTGCTCGCCGTACACGAGAATCGAGAGCCGCCAGGCCGCGAGGCGCCGGTTCAGCTCCACCCGATCGCGCTCAGACAGGCGTTCCCAGATGCGGCCGCCGTGGATATCCACCAGCTCGTCGGCGAGTACGCGCCCGTCGGAGGGCTCCGGGATGTCCCACGCGATGTCGCGGCTCGCGTTCCACTGGTCCCGCTTGGCCTTCTCGTAGAGGCCGCGCATGTCCTCGGCCTGTACCGAATAGTCGAACTCGAACACGGTGTCGATCGTGCCGGGGATCACGCGCCGCTCCATGGGTCTCTCCTCCTGGTACCTGAAAACCGGTGAGTCTGATTTCTAGACTGACTGGTTTTTAGCACGGCCTCGGAACCGCTGTCAAGTAGACTGGAGCCGATGAACGCCAGGCGCAAGGCGGCCCGGGCCCAGATCCTGCGCGCGGCCGCCGACCTCTTCCGGGAGCGCGGCTACCAGGCCTCGACGGTGGACCACATCGCGGCCCGTCTCGGCATGTCGAAGGCGTCGCTCTACACGCATTTCCGGGCCAAGGAGGAGATGCTGGCCGCCATCTCCCGCGAGACCATCGAAGCCTTCACCCGGGACCTGAGCCTCGTGCTGGGCTCGCGGCTCGGGCCCGAGGAAAAGCTGCGGCGGGTGGTCCGCCAGCACGTGCAGTTCGTCATCGCCAACCGCTCCTTCCTGACCGTCTTCTTCGGCGAAGAGGCGAATCTCCCGTCCCGGTTCGCGCGCTCGCTGGCCGCTCAGAAGGACCGCTACGACAAGGGGGTGGAGCGGATCGTCCTCGAGGGGACCCGGGCCGGTGTCTTCCGCGACGTGTCACCGCGGCTCGTGGTATTCGGGGTGCTCGGCATGGTCAACTGGGTGCACAAGTGGTACAACCCGAGCGGCCGCTGGGGGGCCGAGGAGATCTCGGCCGCGTTCCTCTCGCTCATCGAGGGTGGACTGCTGCGCCAGAGGCGGCGCGGGCCCACCCTGAGCGGGCGCTTGCGCCGGCTCGAGCGAGAGCTGCATGAGGTCGCCCGGCAACTCGACACGTGATCTGCTCGGGGCCCACATGTCCATCGCGGGAGGCCTGCATCTCGCGCTGGAACGGGGCCGGGACGTCGGCTGCTCGGTGGTCCAGATCTTCCTCAAGAACCAGCGCCAGTGGACGGCCCGCCCCTACGCGGACAGCGAGGTGCGGGAGTTCCGCGCGGCCCGAAAGGCGACCGGGATCAAGATCGTCTTCGCCCACGCCAGCTATCTGATCAACCTGGCCACCCCGGTTCCGGCCGAGTGGCGTCGCGCGGTGGACGTGTTCCACGACGAGCTGGAGCGAGCCGAAGCACTCGAGCTGCCCTTCGTGGTGATCCATCCGGGCTCGCATCGCGGGGGCGGGGTGGAGGAGGGCGTTCGGCGCGTGGCCCAGGCCATCGACCTCCTCCACGAGCGGACCCGCGGGCACCGCGTGCGCATCGTGCTGGAGAACACGGCGGGCGGAGGCGCGAGCATCGGCCGGTCATTCGAAGAGCTCGCGGCGGTCGTGGGGGCGGTGAGGGAGCCGGACCGGGTCGGGGTGTGCCTGGACACCTGCCATCTCTTCGCGGCGGGCTACGACATCCGCTCCGCCGACGGCTACCGGCTCACGATGGCGCGCGGCCTCCGCCTGCTCGGCCGAGGGCGCGTGCGCGCGTTCCATCTCAACGACGCTCGGCAGCCGCTCGGCTCCGGTCTCGACCGGCACGAGAAGATCGGACGCGGCCACCTGGGCGTCGAGACTTTCCGCCGCCTCATGAATGACCGCCGCTTCGCACGCGTGCCGATGGCCCTCGAGACGCCGAAGGACCCGGAGCCGCGCGCGGACCGCCAGGCCCTGGCGCTTCTGAGATCTCTCCGCCGGTCTCGTTAGACCGCGCTTGCGGTCAGCCTTCTCGCGGTGCCGGTGCGCCTTATCTGGAGCGGGAGACGCCGCGGCGGGGGCAGCCTGGGCGGATCGGGCACTGGGAGCAGCGGGGGGACACGGGCAAGCAGATGTTCTGGCCGAAGGAGACCAGCAGGTCGTTGTAGCCGATCCAGTAGCGGCGCGGCAGGGTACGACGCAGCGCCATCTCCGTCTCCTCCGGAGTGCGCGTGTTCACGTAGCCCCAGCGGTTGGAGATCCGGTGCACGTGGACGTCGACGCAGATGCCGAGCCTGTTGAAGCCCTGGGTGACGACCAGGTTGGCGGTCTTGCGGCCCACGCCCTTGAGCGTGAGCAGCGCGTCGATCTCGTCGGGCACCGCACCACCGAACCGCTCGATCAGATCGCGGCTGACGTCACGGAGCACGCGGGCCTTGGTGCGGTAAAAGCCCACCGGGTAGATGGCCCGCTCGATCGCACGCGGGGACAGGCGCCGCATGCCATCGGGGGTGTCGGCCAGGGCGAAGAGCCGGGCCGCGGCCGGTCCGGTGGTCTCGTCCTTGGTGCGGAGTGAGAGCAGGCAGGCGATCAGTACGCGGAAGGGATCGTGCCACTGCGCGGCGACCTCGGCCAGCGCGGTGACCCGCCACGCCGGGGACGACCTCCGGAGCTTTCGAATGGTGTGCCCGATGCTCACGAGCGGCCCTTGAGCGTGTCCAGCAGGGCGCGCGCCTCACCCGAATCCTTGAGCGTCCAGTCGGCCACGTTCGACGGAGCCTTCTCGTCGAGCACCGCCTGCAGCTCCCGCCGCGCCTCCGCGATCCGCCCGCGCTTGAGCAGGGTGCGCGCGAGTCCGATGCGCAGCCCGGTGAAGCGCGCATCGATCTCGAGGCCCTTGCGGAAGAGGGCCTCGGACTTCTCGAGGTCACCCCCGAAGAGCCCCGGCACCTCGTAGTACACGGTGCCGGCCAGCACGTAGGCCTGCGGGAAGCGCGGGTCCAGCTCGATCGCCGTCTCCATGCCCCGCTTCACCTCCGGGAGCAGGAAGAGTGAGCGCAGCACGCCCTTGGTCTGACCCCACCGTCCCGCGTTGGTGGCGTACCAGAAGTGGGCGCGCGCATTCTTCGGGGCTGCCTCCGCCGCCCGCTTGGCCGCCTGTCGACCCTGCTCGTACGCCTCGAGCTTCTCCTCCGAGGTCTTCGCGCGCACGTCGCCGTAGAGGAACGCGATCTGGGCGAGGGCCAGCAGGTTATCGACGTGGGGATCGCTCCGCGCGGCCTGCGTCACCGCCGCGCGGAGCGTGTCGATGCGCGCAGGATCCTCGTGATAGCGGGTGGCGAGGGCGCGGACCTCGGCGGCCAGGGGGGACTGCGCCCACGCGCCGGCGGCCGTCCACAGGCCCAGGGTGATCGCCGCGAGCGCGCGCATCGCGACCGATGCTAGAGGCCGCGGGCCGGCCTGTCAATCGCGTGCCGCCTTGCGATGCCGGCGCGCCGCCTATATCGTAGGGCGCGATGCGATGGCTGACCGCCGGCGCGCTGCTGCTCTGGCTCGGGATCATGGCCTTCTTTGCGGGGGTCGTGGCGCCCGCCGCCTTCGGCTCGCTCGACCGCGAGGAGGCGGGACGCTTCGTGAGCGCGGTCTTCCCCCGCTACTACGCGGTGGGCGCGACGCTGGGCGGCGTCGCCCTGGTCGGGCTCGTGGCGCACACGCTCCTCGGTCGCGGCCGGCCCGGGGAGTGGCTGCCCCTCCTGCTGGTGGTCGTGATGCTCGCGGCCACGCTCTACGCCTGGCTCGTCGTGCTGCCCGCGGCCCACGCCGCGCGTGAAACGCTGCGTCAGGCCGGGCCAGCGACCGGCGTCGCCTCGGCCGAGGCGATGGCCTTCGCCCGTCTGCACCGGCTCTCGGGCATCCTCTACGGGGTGACCATGCTCGCGGGCGCGCTGTGCCTCGTCGTCCTGGGGGTGCGTCGATGACGTCAAGCTTCGAGCCGCTCGGTCTCGACCACGTGGTCCTGCGGGTCCGCGATCAGTCCGTGTCGCAGCATTTCTACATCGATGTCCTCGGGTGCAAGCTCGACCACGTCAACGAACGGATCTCGCTCGTGCAGCTCCGGTTCGGCGAGCATCTGATCGATCTGCTGCCCGGCGAGCGCGGAGAGGGCGGCGGCCTCGATCACTTCTGCCTGTCGATCCGCTGCGGCGATCTTGCCCGGGTGCGCGACGAGCTGCGGGCGCGCGGCGTGGTGGTGGACGGCGACGTGGTGGAGCGGCGCGGCGCCTTCGGCGGGGGACCGTCGCTCTATGTCCAGGACCCGGACGGCTACCGGATCGAGCTCAAGCCCCGGTGACCGGGCCACTGACGGCCAGGGCCAGCAGGCTGCGGACGAGGCGCTCGCCGGTGACCGCGCCGCCTTCGGTGGTAGCCTGGAGTAGACAGCCCTCGGCGGCGCCCACGATGACCGCGGAGACCGCAGCCGCGTCGAGGTCGGAGCGAAAGGCGCGCGTCCGGACGCCCTCCGCCAGGATGTCCTCGATCGACAGGCGGATCTGCTCGCGCTGCCAGGCCAGGGTGAGGCGGAATTGCTTGTCGTGGCGCGCCCGCGCCCAGCCGGTGAGGAACAGGCCGGAGAAGTCGGGGTCGCTCGCGCCGTAGGCCATGAAGAGGATCCGCATGGCGGTCTCGAGCCGGGCCCGCGGCGAGCCCGCGCCGCGGGCCACGCGGGCGAGCGCGGCCACGATGGGCTGACCGTGCTGCTCGACCTGGGTGGCGGCGGCGACCGCAGGCGGCGGGGGGGGTGCCGCCGGCAGGGGGGCGGCGGAGGCCGCGATCCGCCGCCGGCGGCGAGCGGGCGGACGGCGGCGCCGGGCGGGTTTCTTACGCTTCCTCACATCCGTGGCCGCGTCAGTTCCCCGACGATACGAACTGGAACGACTCGATCTCCACGCGATAGCGACGCTCGGAGCCGGGTGAGGACAGGCGCACCTCGAACGGGCTGGAGCCCCGGGACGGCACCACCCCGAAGACGTAGGCCCGACCGCGGCTCACGATCCGGCCGTTCTCGTCGAGGCCCTCCACGCTCACCACCACCCGCTCGCAGGCGGCGGTGGTGCCGTTCCGCACCTCCCCGAAGACGAGCAGCCGGCCGCTGCCCACGCGCTCGGTGGTGAAGCTCACGGTCAGCCGCGAGGCCGATTGGGGTGTGAAGGTCTGGGCTTCCGCTCCCACGGTCAGCGCGGCGAGAAGCGGAGCCGCCACCAGCAGCCGGCGGGCCGTCATTCGTATCTCAGGGCGTCGATGGGGTTGAGGCCGGCCGCCTTGCGGGCCGGGTAGAAACCGAAGAAGATGCCCACCGCGGCGGAGAAGCCGAAGGCGAGCAGGATCGCGTCGAGCTGGAGCAGGGTGCGCCACTCCGCGAAGTAGGCGATGAGGTGTGAGGCGAGGAGACCGAAGCCGACCCCGATGGCGCCGCCGATGAGGGACAGAGTCACCGCCTCCACCAGGAACTGGGTGAGGATGTCCTTTCCGCGCGCGCCCACCGCCATGCGCAGTCCGATCTCGCGGGTTCGCTCCGTCACCGAGACCAGCATGATGTTCATGATACCGATACCGCCCACCAGGAGCGAAACCGACGCGATGGCGGCGAGCAGGGTGGTGAGCACCCGCGACGCCGCTTCCTGGGACTGGAGCACCTCGGACAGGTTGCGGAGATTGAAGTCGTCCTCCTGGTGGGCTTGGAGCCGGTGGCGCTGTCGCAGCAGCTCGCGGACCTCGTGCTCGGCCTCCTTCATGAGCGCGGCCTCGCGCACCTTGATGGTGATGGTGCCCACGGCCCGCCCCTTGGCCTGGTTGCCGCCCAGCACCTTGGTCTTGGCGGTGGAGAGCGGGATCAGGATCTGATCGTCCTGATCCTGCCCCCACGTGGTCTGGCCCTTCCGGTCCATCACGCCGATGATCGTGAAGGGCACCTTCTTGATGCGGATCACCTGGCCGAGGGGATCCTCGTCGCCGAACAGGTTACGCGCCACCGTCTGGCCCACCAGCGCCACCTTGGAAGCCCCGTCCACCTCCTCCTGGGAGAGCTGGCGCCCGGCGATCACGTCCCAGTCGCGCGCCGGGAAGTACTCGGGCGTCACACCGAGGATGCCGGTCCCCCAGTTGAGATTCGCATAGACTACCTGAGCCCAGCCACGTGAATGGGGCGCCACCACCTGGACCAGCGGGATGTCGCGCTGGATGGCCCAAGCGTCGTCCTCGGAGAGGGTGGCCTGGGCGCCCGCGCCGAGCCTCACCCCGCCCAGGTTCACGGTGCCCGGCCAGATGACGATGATGTTGGCGCCGAGGCTCTGGATCTGCTCGGCCACCCGGGCCTGGGCACCGGCGCCCACGGCCACCATGGCGATGACCGCGCCCACCCCGATCACGATGCCCAGCATGGTGAGCGCGCTGCGCAGCTTGTTGACCCGCAGCGCCCTCACCGCGATGCGCGCGCTGGCCAGGATGTTCACGGAGAGGCCGCCTCCGCCTCCACCACCTCGTCCTCCGGCTCGTCGCCGCGGGGCAGGGTGGCGAGCAGCTCGCGCGCGACCAGCCGAGCGGAGACCGGCTCGTCGCGGGTGAGATGGCCGTCGCGGAAGTGGAGGACGCGGCCCGCGTAACGGACGATGTCGGCTTCGTGGGTCACGACCACCACCGTGATCCCGTCGCGGTTCAGGTCCTGGAAGAGCGCCATGATCTCCACGCTGGTGCGCGAGTCCAGCGCTCCGGTCGGCTCGTCGGCCAGGATCAGCACCGGGTCGTTGATGAGGGCCCGCGCGATCGCGACCCGCTGCTGCTGGCCGCCCGAGAGCTGGGCCGGGTGATGGTGCTCCCGGTCGGAGAGGCCGACCGCGGCCAGCTTGGCCCGCGCCCTGGCCTGCCGATCGCGCGGCGCGGTGGCGCTGTAGAGCAGCGGGAGCTCCACGTTCTCCAGCGCGGTCGTGCGCGGCAGCAGGTTGAAGGTCTGGAACACGAAGCCGATCTTCTCGTTGCGCACTCGCGCGAGGCGATCACCGCCCATGTGCGAGACGTCGAGCCCGTCGAGCCGGTACCGCCCGGCGGTCGGGGTGTCGAGGCAGCCGAGGAGGTTCATGAAGGTGGACTTGCCGGAGCCGGAAGGCCCCATCACCGTCACGAACTCGCCGGGCTGGATGGAGACCGACACCTTTCGCAGCGCGTGGATGCGGCGGGACCCGAGGTGGTAGTCCTTGACGAGATCCTCGGTCTCGATGAGGGCCTCGGCCATCTCAGAGCCTCAGGCGGGGCCCGGTCGCGGGCGGCTGCGGCGGTGCCCCGGGCGCCACGACGCCGACGATGACCTGCTGCCCTTCCTTGATCTCCCCGCGGGCCACCTCGGTGTAGGTGCCGTCGCCGATGCCGAGCTGCACCGGCACCGCGGCCGGCTTGCCGTCCGCTCCCACGATCCACACGCGCCCCGCGGGCGCGCCCCCGCCGCGGCCACCTCCCGGCCCCGATCCGCCGCCCGGGCGCGCGGGCCGCTCCCGCTCGGTGGTCTCGAGCCCGGGCGGCCGGAAGCGAAGCGCGGCGTTGGGCACCTGCAGCACGCTCTCCTTCTGGTCGATGACGATGCGGACGTTGGCGGTCATGCCGGGCAGGAGTCGCTGCTCGGGGTTCTTGGCGGTCACCACCACGTCGTAGGTGACGACGTTCTGGACGACGAGCGGGGCCTTCCGGATCTGTACGACTTCTCCCGTGAAGGTGCGTCCCGGGAAGGAGTCCACCGTGAAGGTGGCGGCCTGACCGAGCTTGACCCGGCCCACGTCAGCCTCATCGACGTTGGTGTCCACCTGCATGTGCCGGAGATCCTGCGCGATCGTGAACAGGGTGGGCGCCGAGAGGCTGGCCGCCACCGTCTGGCCGACGTCCACGCTGCGGGCGACCACCACGCCGTCCACCGGGGCTCGGATGAACGTGCGGTCGAGATCCACCTGGGCCTGGCGCAGCGCCGCCTCGTTCTGGGTGACCTGCGCCATCGCGTTCTTCAGCATGGCCTCGGAGACCCTCAGCTGGGCCTCCGCGGCGCGCACCGCGGAGACCTGGGCCGCTTCCTGGGCCTTCGATGCCTCGATCTGGGCCACCGCGGAGTCGTAGGCCGCCTGGGCGGTGTCCTCGTCCGCCTGGGCGATGAGCCCGCGCTGGCGCAGGTCGCGGTTCCGGCCGAGCGTGCGATTCGAATCGACGACCGTGACCTGGGACTTGGCGGTCTGGGCTCGGGCCGCGGCCAGCGCGGCCCGAGTGTTCTCGAGGTCGGCGCGGGTCTTCTCCACCGCGGCCTGCTGGTTCAAGACCGAGGCCCGCGCCGCCTCGACCTGCGCGCTCACCTGGTGGAGCTTGGCCTCGAAGATCTCGGGATCGATGCGCGCGATCACCTGGCCCTTCCTGACCAGCGAGTTGAAGTCCGCGTGCAGCTCCTTGACCTGTCCGGAGATCTGGGAGCCGACCAGCACCGTGGTGACCGCGTTGAGGGTGCCGGTGGCCGAGACCGCGGCGGTGAGGGGGCCACGGGTGACCGCCGCGGTGCGGAACGCTGGGCGGGCGCCGATGCCCTGAGTGTAGAGATAGCCCCCGGTGATCAGCCCGGCCGCGAGCACGATCGCGACGATCCAGAGTAGGCGGCGTTTCACGATGGTTTGGCGCGGGCTCGGGGCGGCTAGTCCTAGCGCCGCCCGAGGGCACGCTCCAGTCTGGCGATGGCGATCCGGTAGTCGGAGAGCGCCTGCGCCTCGTCGGACTGGGCCTGGGTGAGCGCGAGCTGCGCGTCGGTGAGCTCGATGATGTTAGCGACGCCCGCGTCGAACCGTCCCCTCGCGAGCTGGTAGTTCTCCTCCGCGGACTCGACCGCCTTCTGAGCGGCGCCGATCCGCTCCTCGGCCTCGCCGAGGTTCAGGAAGGACTGCTCGACGTTCTGCCAGATCTGCAGCTCGGTATCGCGGACCCGGGCCTGGGACGCCTCGAGGCTGGCCTTGGCTTCCTTGTAGCGGGCGACCCGGGCGCCGCCGTCGAAGATCGACCAGCTCAGGGTGAGGCCCACGTTCCACTCGTTGCCGGAATCGATGAAGCCGCTGGTGCTCCGCGAGTTGAAGGCGGGCGCTCCCGTCACCCCGGTGACGCCGTAGGTCCCGCTCCCGAAGAGGTTCGGGAAGAAGTCCCGGAACGTCTGCCGCACCGAGGCGTTGGCGGCCTCGGCCTGCGCCTTCACCTGCCGGTACTCGGGCCGGTTGCGCAGCGCCTCGCTCACGAGGAGATCGCGGTCGGTCGGGAACTCCCGATAGGCGAGGAGGTCCTTCACCTCGGTGGGGGCGTTGACCGCGATGCCCATCGCGGTATTGAGCGCCACCCGGGCCAGGTTGACCGCGTTCTGGGCGCGGATCACGTTGACGCGCCCGTTGGCCACGTCCACCTCGGCCCGCGTCACGAAGGACTTGGGCTGGGTGCCGACCTGGAAGAACCCCTTCGCGCTCCGCAGGTTGACCTCCGCGCGATCGAGTGCGGCCAGGTTGACCTGGACCAGGCGCTTGGAAAGCAGCAGCGTGAAGTACTGGGTCTTCACGAGCTGCGCGATGTCGAGCTTCTGGGCTTCGAGGACCTCCTTCAGCGCTTCCGCGCTGGACTTAGCGACGTCCTTGGCCGCCCAGGTCCGGCCGAAGTCGAAGAGCAGCTGCGAGGCGGTGACGCTCGCCGACCCGAAGTCGGTGTAGCTGGCCGCGCCGGTGACCGTGCTGATCGAGCGCAGGCGGCCGTAGTTGCCAGAGCCAGTCAGCTGCGGGAGTAGCGGGGCCAGGGCCTGGTTCACCCGCTGTTGGGCAGCCACGTAGTCGCCGATACGCGCGATGATTAGCGGCGCGTTCTCGAGACCGATGTTCACCGCCTCTTCCAGGGTCAGCTCGCGGCCCACCAGCTCCTGTGGGGTGGGGAAGGGCCGGATGCCCGGCGGCGCCGGCAGCGGCGCCCGCGGCGACACCGGCGTGGCTGCGGGTGGGGTGGCCGCGGGGGGCGGCGGGGTCGCGGGGGCGGGCGTCTGCGCCCCGCCCGCGGAAGGCAGCGCCACCAGAGCCAGGATCAGGGGAAGACCGAATCGCACCCGCATCATGCCGGATCTCCCTGCATAGAGCGCTGGATGAATGCCCTGGGTCATCATCGTCCCCACATGGGGCCGCTGGAGACCACGACGTCGATTGTCATGACAATTCCCATGAAAGACGTGGCGTTGGGCCCTGTATTCGTTAAGAAAAATGCACCAGGATCACGAGGCCCGGCAAAAGCAGGCCGAAACGATGCCGTCTCAGGAGGCGCATGGGCTCAGCATGACCCGCCGGGGGCCGCGACCGGGAAGCCGCCTGGAAGAGTCAATTCCGCCCAATTGTAAGGACGTTTGGACTGTAGTCAAGTTTGTGAGATAGTCGGCGAGGTACCCCACGTGCGGGTGTGTCTCCGGCGCGGGATACCAGGGAAAGGGTCGGGAAGAATCCATGCCTTCCGAGACACGCCCGTCCAAGCTGGGCCGCTGGTCCGAGCCGGCGCTGCGCGTGCTGCGCGAGCGCTATCTCGCACGCGAGCAGGGGCAGGTGCGCGAGTCGCCGGAGGAGATGTGCTGGCGGGTCGCCCAGGCCATCGCGGGTGCGGAGGCGCGGTTCGGGCGCAGCCTGGCCGCGGTGAGCGAGGTGGCCGCCGCCTTCTACGACATGATGGTCGACGGCTACTTCCTGCCCAACTCCCCGACGCTCATGAACGCGGGCAAGGAGAACGCGCTCCAATACTCGGCCTGCTATGTGCTGCCGGTAGGCGACTCGATGGAGGAGATCTTCGAGTCGGTGAAGGCGGCCGCCATCATCCAGCAGTCCGGCGGCGGCACCGGTTTCGCCTTCTCCCGACTGCGCCCCAAGGACGACGTGGTTCATTCGACGGGCGGGCGGGCCTCGGGCCCGGTGTCCTTCCTCCGCGTCTTCAACGCGGCCACCGAGGCGGTGAAGCAGGGCGGCGCGCGCCGCGGCGCGAACATGGGCATCCTGCGGGTCGACCACCCGGACATCCTCGAGTTCGTCGAATGCAAGCTCGACGGCGGGATCACCAACTTCAACATCTCGGTGGCCGCGACCGACACCTTCATGGAGGCCCTAGCCGCGGACGGCGAGTATGAGCTGATCAATCCCCGGACGGGACAGATGGCGGGCCGGCTCCGCGCGCGCGAGGTCTTCGGCCGTATCGTGCGCGCGGCGTGGCGCACCGGCGATCCGGGCATGATCTTCATCGACCGCATCAACCGGAGCCCCGCCAATCCCACGCCGGACGTGGGGCTGATCGAGGCGACAAACCCATGCGGCGAGCAGCCTCTCTTGCCGAACGACGCGTGCAACCTCGGCTCGGTCAACGTGGCCAAGTTCGCGGTCGAGCGCGCGCCGGGACGCTGGGAGCTCGACTGGGGCGAGCTGGAGCGGGTAGTGCGGCTGGCGGTGCGCTTCCTCGACGACGTGATCGAGGTGAACCCGTATCCGCTGCCGCAGGTGGACGAGATGGTGAAGGCCAACCGCCGGGTGGGCCTCGGCATCATGGGCTGGGCGGATCTGCTCTTCACGCTCGGCATCCCGTACGACAGCGACGGGGCGCTCGAGCTGGCCGAGCGTCTCATGGCCTTCGTGAACGAGAGGGGGCACGATCAGTCGGCGCGGCTCGCGGAGGAGCGCGGCCCGTTCCCGCACTGGAGCCGCTCGATCTACCGGCACGGCCGGCCCCTCCGCAACGCGACGGTGACGACCATCGCGCCCACCGGGACCATCTCGATGATCGCGGGCTGCTCGTCGGGCATCGAGCCCGTCTTCGCGCTCGCCTTCGAGCACCGCGTGAAGGGGCCGGACGGCGAGCGCGTGCTGCCCTTCTTCAGCGAGACCTTCGAGCGTCTCGCCCATCGTCACGGCTTCCACTCGGAAGCCCTGATGACGGAGGTCGCCCGCCGCGGATCCCTGCGTGAGGTCGCGGGCGTGCCGGAGGCGGCGCGGGAAGTCTTCAAGACCGCCCACGAGATCGAGGCGGTCTGGCACGTGCGCCATCAGGCCGCGTTCCAAAAGCACACCGACAACGGCGTGTCGAAGACCATCAACCTTCCCGAGAGCGCGACCGAGGAGGACGTGGCCGCCGCGTACCGGCTCACGTGGGATCTGGGCTGCCTCGGCATCACCGTGTTCCGCGACCGCTCGAAGGGCGGCCAGGTTCTCAACGTCGGGCTGCGGCGCGACGCCTCGATTCCCGAGGTCGGGCCGAGCGGGGTCAAGCCGCGGCCCCACAGCCTCACCGGCGCGACGTACCGGATGGAGACCCCGATCGGCACCGCGTTCATCACCGTGAACGACAACGGAGGCGGCGAGCCCTTCGAGGTCTTCGTGCAGGTTGGCAAGGCCGGCTCCGATACGATGGCGGTGGCGGAAGCCCTCGGCCGGCTCGTCTCCCTCGTGCTGCGGCTACCCTCGCCGCTGTCGCCGCGCCAGCGGCTCGAGGCGGCGATCAGCCAGCTCTCCCGGATCGGCGGCGGGCAGCCCACCGGGTTCGGCGCCGCCAAGGTGCTCTCGCTGCCCGACGCGCTGGCCCGCACCCTGGCCGAGCATATCGGCGAGCGGCGCGGCCCCGCGGAGCCGGGCGCGCCTGCGTCGGGAGCGACCCCGCTGCGGCGCGTCGGCGATCTGTGCCGCGAGTGCGGGCAGGCGACGCTCGTCTACGAGGAAGGCTGCAAGAAGTGTCTCTCCTGCGGCTTCAACGAGTGCTAGGGAGCGGCCATGTTCTCCGGGGGTGAGTACGAAGAGGTGGGACGGTGGCTGCGGAACTTCGTGATGGCGCACGCCAAGCGCGAGAATCTGCGCGTCGAGGCGGTGGTGGAGACCGGAGGCCCGCGTGAAGGCCGGAGCTTCGGCGTGCGGCTTCGGCTCGGCGACGGCCTGCGGCCGGCCCCGCCGGCCCCCGCGGTGGAACTCGCCTACCCGGAGGTCGCCCAGAATCGCGGGAGTCTCGCGTGGTGCAGCGGCCTCGCGAGCCGGGTGCGCGCGCTCGCGCATGAGCTGTCCGCGGCCGGGTCGGCCTCGCCCCGCCCCGCCTGATCGGTGAGGACGGCACCGGCCGTCCGCTGGTGGGCCCCGGGCGACTGGAACGCCTTCTTCGGCCTCGCCCTCGACAACCTCAGCCTCTTCGTCATCCTCTCGGGTCTGCTGATCGGAGTCTTCGGCTTCCCCTCCGACCTCGTGCTGCGCGTGATGATCCCGGGCACCGCGATCGGCGTCCTCGTCGGTGACCTCGTCTACACCTGGCTCGCGGTGCGTCTGATGCGGAGGACGGGGCGGAGCGACGTCACCGCGATGCCCTTCGGCATCGACACGCCCTCGCTCTTCGGCGTGGTGTTCGGCGTACTCGGCCCCGCGATGCTCATCACACGCGATCCGATCCTCGCGTGGAAGATCGGCATGGGCGTGACGGTGGCGATGGGCGTGATCAAGCTCGTGCTCTCCTTCGCGGGCGACTGGGTGCGCCGCGTGGTGCCGCGGGCCGCGCTGCTCGGCTCCATCGCGGGGGTGGCGGTCCTGCTCATCGCCTTCATGCCCGCGCTCCGGATCTTCGCGGACCCGCTGGTCGGGGTAGTGTCGCTCACCGTCGTGCTTGCCGCGCTGGTGGGCGGGGTGCGGATGCCTTGGGGGCTGCCGGGAGCGCTCGCCGCCGTGCTGGCGGGCGGCGCGATCTACTGGGGACGCTGGGCCTTCGACGTCGCGACCGCAGCGGCGGCGACGCACCCGGCGGTGGCGGTCGGCTCGCTCGGACTGGCGCTGCCGTGGCCCACTCTGGCCTGGGTGGGCGCGCTCGAGTATACGCTGCCGTACCTGCCGCTCGCGCTCCCGTTCGCCCTGGCCACCGTGGTGGGCGGCATCGACAACACGGAATCCGCCATCGTGGCGGGTGACGAGTATCGCACGCGCGACATCCTGCTCACGGAGGCGATCGCCACGATCGTGGCTGGCTGCTGCGGCGGCGTGGTGCAGAACACGCCCTACATCGGTCATCCAGCCTACAAGGCGATGGGCGCCCGCGCCGGCTATACCCTGGCGACCGGGCTCGTCATCGGCGTGGGCGCCGCGGTGGGCATCGTCGCTCTGCTCGTGCGACTCCTGCCGGAGGCCGCGGTCGCGCCGATCCTGGTCTTCGTCGGCTTGCAGATCACCGCTCAGGCGTTCCTCGCCTCGCCGGCGCGCCACGCCCCCGCGGTGACGCTCTCCCTGCTCCCCGCCGTCGCGGCCCTGGTGCTCATCCAGGGCAACCTGCTGCTGGGCGGGGTGGGGAAGAGCGCCGCCGACCTCGCGGGCGAGGGCCGCGCGGTGTGGGGCGCGCTGCTGGTCATGGGCAACGGCTTCATCCTGACCGCGCTCCTGTGGGGGGCTGCGCTGGTGGCGATCATCGAGCGACGCCTGCGGGTCGGCGGGGCGGTGCTGGCCCTCGCGGCGGTGGCAACGCTGTTTGGGCTGATCCACTCGCCGCTGTCCGACGGAGCCGTCTTCTGGCCTTGGGCCGTCGCGAGCGCCACGCCCCACACGCTAGCCGCCGCCTACGGGGTGGCCGCGAGCGTGCTCCTCCTGCTCGGCCGCCGCGAGGCCTAACCGCTCGAGGCGCGCAGCAGGTCGAGCATCTCCCGGTCGCTCACGAACTTGAACTCCTCGATCTTCTCGGCGGCCGCCCGCGCGCGCTCCGCGGCCTCGAGCCGCTGGACGGCCGGATAGTCGACGACGGCGGCGCCCCGCTCGGCGAGCGTCCGCCGGAGCGACTCGATCACCCGCTCCGCCTCCGCGCTCGGTCGCTTCCGACGCGAAGCGAGATGGGTCGCGACGTGCTTGATCCCGGTCTCGGCGTCGAGACGCGCGCGTCCCACGACGCCGTCGCTGGCGCGCCGGGCCCAGCCGACCACGAAGACGCCGGGCTGCGCCTTGCCCGAGGCGGGATCGAGGACCTGATAGGCGGCGGCGGGGTCCTCGCCGGGGACGGTGAGATAGAGCCCGTCCCGGTACGGGAGTCCAGCGTGCTCGTCCACGCGGTCTCCCACCGCGAACACCACCGTGTCACACGGGATCACGGACGTCTGCCCGGTGCCCACCGCGGTGATGCGGTCGCCCTTGCGCTCGAGTCGCGTCTCCTCCACCTCGAGCCCGACCACCCGGCCGCCTTCGGCCACAACCCGCCGCGGCGAGGCCAGGAAGCGGAAGCGCAGGCGCGTGCGCGCCCGCGGCGACGCCTCGAGCGTGGCCGCGAGGGCGGCGAGCACCTCGTCGGGGTTCTGGCCCGCCGCCTCGAGCCGCGGGCGGATGCGCTCGATCTCCTCGCGGTGGAGCGCGTGATCGAAGGCATCCTCGACGTCCTCGAACTCGCGGTCGTCGTACGCCTTCTCGAAGGGCCCGCGCCGTGCCACCGCGACCACTTCGTCGCAGTGGCAGAAGTGGGCGCAGTAGTTCGCGATGTCCACCATCACGTTGCCCACGCCCACGACGGCCACGCGCCGGCCCATCGGGAAGGGGCGCTCGCTGAACGGCGGCAGGCGGTTGTAGTGGTAGACGAGATCCTTGGCGTGGTAGACGCCGGGTAGCCGCTCGCCCTCGATCCCGAGATACTTGGTGCCCTGCGCGCCGATGGCGTAGACGAGCGCGTCGAAACCCATGGAAGCGAGGTCGTCCACCGTCAGGTCTCCGTCCCTTCCGACGGTGACGTGGCCGAGATAGGTGACGCGCGGGTCGCCGAGGATCCTCTGGAACTGCCGGCGCAGGCCGCCCTTCATCTTGTACTTGTTGAGAAAGATGCCGTACTCCGCGAGGCCCCCCGGCTTGATGTCCCGGTTGAGCAGCAGGACGCGGCAGCCGGCCGCGGCGAGAGCGCGAGTGGCGAAGAGACCGGCCGGACCGGCGCCGATCACCGCCACGAGGTGGAGCGGCTGGTCGATCATGAACGCCCGTGACGATAGCACATCGGCGAAATCCCTTGACCCCCCGGTAAAGGGGGGTGTTAAATGAACTCGCGTTTCGTCAATGATGACAGGGCGATATCTCAAATAGGAGGCCTCGATGTCCATTTCGCTCGCGTTGCGTGCCGGAGGGCTCGTTATCGTCGCGGTCGTGCTGCTCTTGAGCGGAGGCGGAGACCCGCGGGGCGCCGACGCGCAGGGCTCGGCGCCCTGGGTGGCGCCGGAATCCGAGAAGGCCAAGAAGAACCCCGTGCCCAGCGACAAGAAGACGATCGAGCAGGGCGCGACGGTCGCCAAGGTCAACTGCGTGTCCTGCCACGGGGACAAGGGCAAGGGGAACGGTCCCGCCGCGGTCGCGCTGAATCCGAAGCCAGCCGACTGGACCTCCAAGCGGGTCCAGGACATGCCGGATGGCGAGATCTTCTGGAAGATCACCGCGGGGCGCGGCCCCATGCCGGCGTGGCGCCACCTGCCCGAGAACGAACGCTGGGCCATCGTCCGGTACATCCGCACGCTCGCCGGGAAGTGACCGCGCGGCAGTCGCCATGAGTGGCGAGCCCGTCCCGTCCGCCGCCGATCCACCCACCGTCCGCGTCGCCCTGTCCCAGCTCGGCGATGTCCTGGAGAGCCTGCGCGAGGGCCTCGGCGAGCGCGCCGCCGCCTCCGCGAGCGACCGGGAGCGCGAGCAGGTCGCCGAGGGCGACGAGCACGCGCTCGCCATCTTTCAGGAGATTCTCTCGGTGCCGCCGCTCGGGCTGCCCCCGGGCGAGCTGTTCGGCCTGGCCATGGACCGCCTCTCCCGGCTCCTGGCCGCCGATCGCGCGCTGCTCTTCGTGCGGGACGAAGCCACCGGTCGCCTGGTGCTGCGCTCGGGCCGGGGCTTCCGGCGCGAGGACATGGAGAGCGTGGCGCTCGATCCGTCCGGGGGACTGGTCGGACGCGTGTTCAAGGAGAAGCGGGTGCTGACCTACGACGCGGGCGCGGCGCCGGCCGTCGACGACCCGTTCGTCGAGCGCTTCCCGGTGCGGCAGGCCATCGCGGTGCCGGTGCGGACGGACGGCGAAGTGGAGGGTGTGCTCTTCGCGGGCCGGCAGTCCCTGGGCGCGCCGTTCAGCACGAACGACGTCCTCCTGCTCCTCGTCATCGCCGACCGCGTCGGCTCCGCGCTGGTTCATCAGCGGCTGCTCGAGCGGCAGGGCGATCACATCGCACGTCTCCGCGAGCTGCGGTCGCTCGTGGACACGAACCTGGCCGGGCGTGAGCCGCGCGAGATCCTCGCGCGGGCGGGCGACGTCGCCTGCCGGCTCGCCGGGGTGCGGGGCGCCCTGGCGCTCGCCGGGACGGGGCTCGGAGGGGTCGAGGCGCTCGCCGGGGCCGGAGTGCTGGCCGCGGTCGGGCCGGAGCGGATTCGCGCGACCGACGCGCTACTCGCCGAGGGCTTCGGCGCCGCGGGGCCCGTGGTGATCCGGGACGTCCAGGGCCGGCCGAGCGCGCCGCCGGGCGTCCTCGAGGAGGAAGGCTTCCGCGCCGTTCTGCTCGTCCCGATGCGGATCCGTGGGCGGCTGGTCGGGCTGCTTTGCCTGGCCGACCCCGACGGGCGTGACTTCGCCCCGGAGGAGGTCGAGTCGGCGGTGATGCTCGCCACGCTGACCGCCTCAGCCCTCGAAGCGCAGCGTGGCCTCCTCGAGTTACGCCGAACCGTGGCCGAGCAGCGCGCGTCCGATGCCGAGAACGCGGCGGGCGAGAAGGCGCGCGTCCTCGCCGCGCTCGCCGCCGGCCTCACCCGGGAGCTCAACGCCGCGTTCGCGGTGATGCTCGGGAAGTCCCAGCTGCTGCTGGCCCGCGCGCAGAGCGATCCGCTGCGAGAAGGGCTCACCGCCCTGGAGGAGGCGGCCTGGCGCGGCACCGACGTGCTCCAGCGCCTCCTCGGGCTGGCGGAGGCCGATCAGCCGGACGCGATCGCGGGTGACCTCTCGGCCATCGCGCACGAGGCGATGGGCTTCACGCGCGCGCGGGTGGTCAGAACGCCGGACGCGCGGGGGCGTGTCGAGATGACGGCGGACCTCGCCCCGACGCCCTCGGTCGCGGGCAGCGCGACCGCACTGCGCGAAGCCGTCATCAATTTGGTCCTGAACGCCATGGAAGCCATGCCGGGCGGCGGGACCGTGGCGGTCTCCACGCGGGGCCGCGAGGACGGCGCGGAGCTGGTCGTCTCCGACACCGGGGAGGGGATCGCCGAGGACATCCGTCCCCGGATCTTCGATCCCTTCTTCACCATCCGCCCGGGCCACCTCGGCCTCGGGCTCTGCGTGGCGCAGGCGGTCGTGCTCCGGGCGGGCGGCCGGCTCGACCTCCGCAGCCGGCCTGACGGCACCACCGCCACCGTCTGGCTGCCCGCGGCGGCCGCTCGACAGGAGACGCTCGCGCCGGGCGCGGGGGACGGGGTCCGCGCGTCGGCGTCGGCGGAGCCTACCGGCTCGATCCTCGTCGTCGAGGAGGAGGAGGACGTGCGCGCCGCCGTGCTCGAAGCGCTGAGCGCGGTCGGCCATCGTGTCGAGGCCGTCGAGGATGCCACCGCGGCGCTCGCGCGTCTCGCTCAGGGGGGCATCGACGTGGTCGTGACCGACCTGGCCCTGCGCGACCGCTCCGGGCTGCAGCTCGCCGCGGCGGTGAAGGAGCGGAGCCGCCACGCCGCGGTCGTGCTTCTCACCGGCTGGGGCCGGCGGCTGCACGAAGAGCGCGTCCGCGAGTCGGGCGTCGACGTCATGCTGGTCAAGCCCACGCAACCCGATCGCGTTCGCTCCGCCGTCGCGCAAGCGCTCCGTCTCCGCCGGCCCGCGTGACGTCCCGCCTCGCCACCGTCGACCTCGGCACCAACACGGTCCGGCTCCTCGTCGTCGACGCGGCGGGCGGCGCCTGGCGCGCCCTTCATCAGGCCCAGCGGGTGACCCGGCTCGGAGAAGGGCAGGCCGCGGCCGGCCGCCTGCTCCCCGAGCCGATGCGCCGCACGGCGGCCGCGGTCGCCGAGTTCTCGCGCGCGGCGCGCGTGCTCGGGGCCACCCGGATCCGCATCGTGGCCACCAGCGCGGTCCGCGAGGCGGTCAACCGCGACGAGTTCGTGGCCGGGCTCGAGACGGAGACGGGCGAGCGGGTGGAGGTCGTCTCGGGCGAAGACGAGGCGCGCTTGACCTTGCGGGGCATCGCCTCGGGCCTGCCCGGCCTCGGCGATTCCTTCGTGCTGTTCGACATCGGCGGCGGCAGCACCGAGTTCCTGCTCGCGCGGGGCGGCGAGCCGGCGGCGTCGGTGAGCCTCAAGCTGGGCGTGGTGCCGCTCCACGAGGAGTGGGGCGATCCGGGGCCGGTGCGCTGGGAGCGGTTCGCGGGTCTGCGCCGGCTCGTCGAGCGCCGGCTGACCGAAGAAGTGCCAGACGCCATCGCGCGCGCGGACGCGACGGATCTCGTCGGCACCGCGGGCACCGTGACCACCCTGGCCGCGCTCGACCTGGAGCTGGCCGCGTACGACCCCGCCCGCGTGCACGGCCACCGGATCGATCGCGCCGCGGTGGAGCGGCAGCTCGCGCGCCTCGGCGCGCTCGACGTCGCCGCGCGCGGGCGCCTGCCGTGCCTCGAGCCCGGCCGCGCAGACGTGATCATCCCGGGCATCGCGATCTGCCTCGCCGCGATGGCGCGCTGTGAGCGCGACGCCGTGCTGGTGAGCGACCGAGGCCTCCGGGAGGGGATCCTCTGCGAGCTCCTCGGAGCCGAGCCACGGTGAGGCCGGCGGCCCGCACCCTGTCGGTGGTCGACTACCACACCGAGGGTGAGCCCATGCGCATCGTGGTGGGTGGCGTCGAGCGCATCCCGGGGCCACGCTCATGGAGCGGAGCGAACACCTGGCCCTCCACGGCCGCGACCTGCTCGGATTCACGCTCTACGAGCCGCGGGGCCACGCCGCCATGTGCGGGGCCATCCTGACCGACCCGGTATCGCCGGGGGCCGACGCGGGCGTGCTGTTCATCGAGCCGCTCGGGCCCGTGCACATGTGCGGCCACGGCGCCATCGCGCTCGGAGCCATGCTCGTGGAGACCGGCCGCGTGGCCGCGCCGAACGGGACCGCGACGGTGACGCTCGAGACGCCGGCCGGGCTCGTGACCTGTCGCGTCCACACCCAGGCAGGGCAGCCGACCTCGGTCACCATCCGCAACGTCGCATCCTTCTCGGCCGGCCTGGACCTCTCGGTCGAGGTGGCCGGCCTCGGCCCCGTCTCCTTCGATCTGGCTTACGGCGGCCACTTCTACGCGCTGGTGGAAGCGGCGCCACTCGGGCTCTCGCTCGAGCCGAAGGAAGCGGCCCGGCTCGTGGAGGTGGGCGAGCGCATCCGCGCCGCCATCGAGGCACGCGGGCCGCTCGTCCACCCGGCAATGCCGGAGGCGCGCGGGCTCCTCTACATCCAGTTCTACGAGCCAGCGCGACGCGCCGACGCGCAGCTCCGCAACGCGGTGGTCGTGGCACCGGCCGGGCTCGATCGCTCCCCCTGCGGAACCGGGACGTCCGCGCGCCTCGCCAATCTCCAGGCGCGCGGGCGGCTCGCGGTCGGGGAGACGTTCGGCTACGAGTCCATCATCGGGACGGTGTTCACCGGGCGTATCGCGGCCCTCACCCAGGTGGCGGAAACCCCCGCGGTGGTCCCCGAAATCACCGGACGGGCCTGGATGATGGGCCGCTCCACGCTCTCGCTCGACCCTACCGACCCTTTCCCGGGGGGATTCCTGCTCTAGCCGCGCGCGGCGCCGGCCCGTTTTGTTGACACTCCGGCCGCCGGTGTGCTGTCCTAGCCGAGATGAGTCTCATCCCTCGAGTGATCGTGCGGCGCTGGCTGGAGACGGTTATCGCGCTGTTCTCGCTCGCCATGCTCTATTTCTACTGGCATCAGGACCAGGTACCGCGCGCGCTCTCGCTCAAGGAGGACACCAACCTCACCCTGTGGGATTGGATCCTGCGGGGCCTGGTGTTCGGGATGTTTGGCATTTGGGGGTTCTCCTTGCTGGTCGTGCTCTTCTTCTTGGCCTACTCGCCGATCTACCTCATCAACAAGGCGCCACACCTGATCGGCAAGGGGGGCTGGCTCGACAAGCGCGAGGTTCGCTTCTACCTGGCGTGCTTCGCGCTGGTTTGCTTGCTGGTTGCCCTGCTCACTCGATCCACCGACGCGTTCGCGGTCCTGCTGGTCCTCCTCGCCGGCTTCGGTCCGCTGGTCTGGCGGCTGCTGGTCTAGCCTCCCCGAGTTGACAGGCCCCGGCGGCCCGCCTTATCCTTACCGGGGATATGGATGAAATCGCCGTCCTGGTGCTGAATTATACCTACGAGCCGCTGCATTTCACCAACGCCAAGAGGGCCATCACCCTCATGCTCGCGGGGAAGGCCGAGAGCGTCGAGGCCTCGCCGCGCGTGGTCCGCTCGCCCTCGCGCAGCTTTCACCTGCCCGCGGTCATCCGGCTCGGCGCCTACATCCGGAAGCCGTTCCTCGAGCGCGTGGCCTTCAACAAGAAGAACATCCTGCGCCGCGACGGCTACACCTGCCAGTACTGCTCGCGCCGCGGGGAGAAGCTCACGGTGGACCACGTGGTCCCGCGCTCGCGCGGCGGCCAGACCACCTGGACCAACGTCGTCGCCGCCTGCCTGCGCTGCAACCTGCTCAAGGGCAACCGGACGCTCGAAGAGGCCCGGCTGCGGCTGATCCGCGAGCCCGTGCACCCGCAGTTCCTCTTCTCGGTGCACCTGCTCCGGCATCCGCACGCCACGTCGTTCCTCGACTCGTGGCGGAAGTACCTGGTGGCGGTGCCGTCGACGTCCTGAGCCCGGTGTTCAAGCTTTCCTCGGAGTTCGCCCCGTCCGGGGACCAGCCGCAGGCGATCGACCGTCTCACGTCCGTCATCGGCGAGGGGAGCCCCCACACCGTGCTCCTGGGGGTCACCGGCAGCGGCAAGACCTTCACCCTCGCCAACGTGATCACGCGCCTCAACCGGCCGGCCCTGGTGATCTCGCCCAACAAGACGCTGGCCGCCCAGCTCTACAGCGAGTTCAAGGCGTTCTTCCCGGGCAACGCGGTCGAGTACTTCGTCTCCTACTACGACTACTACCAGCCCGAGGCCTACATCCCGCAGTCCGACACCTACATCGAGAAGGACGCGCTCGTGAACGACGAGATCGATCGCATGCGGCACTCCGCGACGACCTCACTCTTCGAGCGGCGCGACGTGGTGGTGGTGGCGTCGGTCTCGTGCATCTACGGCATCGGTGAGCCCGAGACCTATCGGGGCATGCACGTGTCGCTGCGGACCGGGCAGGGCATGGACCGGGACGCGCTGATCCGCGGCCTGGTGGCCGTGCAGTACGAGCGCAACGACTACGACTTCCGCCGGGGCACCTTCCGGGTGCGGGGCGACGTGGTGGAGGTGTTTCCGGCCAACGCGGACTCTGAGGCGCTGCGGGCCGAGTTCTGGGGCGACAGCGTGGAGCGGCTCATGACGATGGATCCGCTGCGCGGCGTGACCACCGGCACGGTGGACGAGGTGCACATCTATCCGGCCAGCCACTACGTGACGCCGGCCGCCCAGCTCGAGCGCGCCATCGAGGGCATCATGGAGGAGCTGCGTGAGCGGCTCGGGTACCTCAGGGCCCGCGGCCGGCTGCTGGAGGCCCAGCGTCTCGAGCAGCGCACGCTGTTCGATATGGAGATGCTGCGCGAGCTGGGCTACTGCCACGGCGTCGAGAACTACTCGCGGCACCTGTCCGGGCGCAAGCCGGGGCAGAACCCGCCCACCCTGATGGACTACCTGCCCAAGAGCGCGCTCGTCATCCTCGACGAGTCGCACGTGACCGCGCCGCAGATCCGCGGTATGTACCCGGGCGATCGCTCGCGCAAGGAGGCGCTGGTCGAGTACGGCTTCCGCCTGCCCTCGGCTTTCGACAACCGGCCGCTCACCTTCGAGGAGTTCACCGCGATCGTGCCCCAGACCCTCTACGTCTCCGCGACCCCCGGCCCCTACGAGCTCGAGAAGGCGGGAGTCGAGCGCGGGGGGCCCGGCCACGCGCTGGCGGGCGGACCGGTGGCCGAGCAGATCATCCGGCCCACCGGCCTCATGGACCCGAAGGTCACGGTGCGCCCCGCCTCCTCCCAGGTGGACGATCTCATGGCGGAGGTGCGGGCCCGCGCGGAGCGCGACGAGCGGGTGCTGATCACCACGCTGACCAAGCGCATGGCCGAGGACCTCACCGAGTACTACCAGCAGAACGGCCTCCGGGTCCGCTACCTGCACTCCGACATCGACACCCTGGAGCGGGTGGCCCTCATCCGCGACCTGCGCCTGGGGAAGTTCGACGGCCTCATCGGCATCAACCTGCTGCGGGAGGGGCTGGACCTCCCCGAGGTCTCGCTGGTCGCGATCCTCGACGCGGACAAGGAAGGCTACCTGCGCTCGGCCACCTCGCTGATCCAGACCTCCGGGCGTGCGGCTCGCCACGTCAACGGCGAGGTGATCATGTACGCGGACACGGTGACCGGCTCGATGAAGGCGGCCCTCGCGGAGACCGAGCGCCGGCGGGTGGTGCAGGGCGCGTACAATGAGACCCACGGGATCACGCCCGAGTCGGTGCGCCGCTCGATCCGGGACCTCCTCGAGTCCGTGCCCGAGCGCGACTACTACACGGTCGAGGTCGAGCGCGCGCCCGAGACGCGGTGGCAGAGCCCGGCCGCGCTCGCCGCCCACGTGGCGGAGCTGGAGACGGCGATGAAGGACGCGGCGCGCCGGCTCGACTTCGAGCGCGCGGCCGAGCTGCGGGACCGCATCAAGGCTCTCCGGAAGGTCGACCTGGGCGTGTGAGGGGAGTCTGAACCGGCGATGGTGTTCAAGTGGGTGCTCGTGCTCTTCGCCATGCTCGCGATCGTGCTCTTCGTGCTCTCGAAGGCGATCGCGTTCATGAACCCGCCCCGGGCGGGGCGGCCGGCCCCCCTGATGCTGGGCCGTGTACAGCGGGCTCTCACGTGGACCGTGCTCGTGCCCGCGGCGCTCGCGCTTGTCCTGCTTGCGGTGACCCTACTCCGCCAGCCGTGACTGCTTGCCGAGGCGCAGCCCGCTGGGCGAGGTGAGGCCGAAGGCAAGCCGAGTGGATCCAAGAATCCGAGCCGAGCGCATTTGAAAATGAAGTCAGGGATGTCGGCTGAATGACCCTTCAGGAGAAGGTCGACCAGGTCCCGGACCGGCCCGGGGTCTACCTCTACAAGGACGCCAAGGCTCAGATCGTCTACATCGGCAAGGCCGCGTCCCTCCGGAGCCGTGTGCGCTCCTACTTCCAGGAGTCGCGCGCGCGCGATCCCAAGACGGACGCGCTGGTCGGGCAGATCCGCGACCTCGAGTACATCGTCACCGCCAACGAGCTGGAGGCGATGATCCTCGAGTCCACCCTGGTCAAGAAGCACCGGCCCCGCTACAACATCATCCTGCGCGACGACAAGCACTATCCCTTCCTCAAGCTCACCACCCACGAGGAGTTTCCGCGCCTGGTGGTGGCCCGGCGGGTGCAGGAGGACGGGGCGACCTACTTCGGGCCCTTCTACCCGGCCACCGCGATGCGCGAGACGCTGCGCCTCGTCCGGCAGCTCTTCCCGCTCCGCACCTGCCGCATCAAGATCGACGGCACCCTCTCCCGCCCGTGCCTGCAGTACTACATCCACCGCTGCAACGCCCCCTGCACGGGCTGGGAGACCGCGGAGGGCTACGCCAAGACGGTGAAGGACGTAGAGCGCTTCCTGGAGGGCAAGAACGACGACCTCGCGGCCCGCCTCACCCGCGAGATGGAGGCCGCGGCCGAGGAGATGAAGTTCGAGCGGGCGGCCGCCCTGCGCGACCGGGTACAGGCGCTCAACACGGTGCGGGAGCGCCAGCAGATGATCTCCACCGAGGAGGAGGACCAGGACGTGGTGGGGGTGGTCCGCCAGGGTTCGGAGGCCTGCGTGCAGCTCTTCTTCGTGCGCAAGGGGCGCCTCCTCGGTCGCGAGTCGTTCTTCTTCGAGCGCGTGTCCGGCTGGAGCGACGGGGAGATCCTCTCCGCCTTCATCCGGCAGTTCTATGCGCGCGACGTGATCCCGCCCCCCGAGATCCTGCTCTCGGAGGCCCCGCCCGAAGCGGACCTGACCACCGAGTGGCTGGCCCAGCGCCGGGCCGGCCGCGTAGAGCTCCACGCGCCCCAGCGGGGTCGAAAGCGCGACCTGGTGGTCATGGCGGAGGAAAACGCGGCCCTCGCGCTGCAGACGCATCTGCTCGCCCGCGGCAGCCGCCAGCACGTGGTGCTCGAGGACCTGGAGCGCTCGCTCGGCCTGCCGGGCGCGCCGCACCGCATCGAGTGCTTCGACATCTCGACGCATCAGGGCAAGGAGACGGTCGCGTCGATGGTGGTGTGGCAAGACGGCGACATGAAGAAGGACGACTACAAGCGCTACAAGATCCGCACCGTCACCGGCACCGACGACTTCGCCTCGATGCAGGAGGTCCTGACCCGGCGCTACGGCCGCGCCCTCGAGAGCGAGAGCGTGCTGCCCGACCTGATCCTGCTCGACGGAGGGCGGGGGCAGCTCAGCTCGGGCCTCAAGGCCCTCGAGGAGCTGGGTCTCGACTACATCCCGATCGCGGCCCTCGCGAAGCGGGCCGAGGAGGTCTACACGCCCGACCGCCTGCAGCCGCTCGTGCTCGACATGGGCTCGCCCGCGCTGCAGGCCCTGCAGAAGATCCGCGACGAGGCGCACCGCTTCGCGATCACGTACCACAAGAAGCTGCGGCAGCGGCGGGCCATCGCCTCCGTGCTCGACCAGATCCCGGGCGTCGGCCCGACCTTGAGGACCAGCCTGCTCAAGACCCTGGGCTCGGCCAAGGGGGTGCGCGAGGCCTCGGTGGCGGATCTGGCCTCGGTACCGAAAATCACCCCGAAGCTGGCGCAACGCATCTATGATTTCTTCCACGCGCCCCCGGGGGAGGGGGAACCTTCCCAGGGGCAGGGGGGTTTAAGCGTGCAGGATCACACCGAAAGGAGGTGATGCGCATGAAGATGCTCATGATGGCGCTCGCGACCGTCGCGATGGCGGCCGCTCCGGCGCTGGCCAGCCAGTGCCCGCTCCTGATCAAGCAGATCCAGGACGCGACGGCCGGCAAGACCGACGACGCATCCAAGAAGGCGACGGCCCTGGCCAACGAGGCCAAGGCACTCCACGACTCGGGCAAGCACGCCGAGTCGGTGGCCAAGGCCGACGAGGCCGCCAAGGCGATCAATCTCAGCCTGAAGAAGAAGTAGGATCGGTCCGACCCCCGGGGGCCGCTCCAGGCCCCCGGGAGCCGTTTCTTGCGCCCCCCGTCTAAGCGTGTAAAAATCAGCGCCAATATGGCGTTCGACGACCGTCAGGACCGCTATCCATTCCCCGAGATCGAGGCCAGGTGGCAGAAGGTCTGGGCGGACGCCAAGCTGTTCAAGGTGACCGAGGAGCCCGGGCGGCCCAAGTACTACTGCCTCGAAATGTTCCCGTACCCCTCCGGACGCATCCACATGGGCCACGTGCGGGTCTACGCCATCGGCGACCTCCTGGCCCGCTACAAATGGATGCGGGGCTTCAACGTGCTGCACCCGATGGGCTGGGACGCCTTCGGGCTGCCCGCGGAGAACGCGGCCATCGACAACGGGGTGCACCCGGCGGTGTGGACCTACGAGAACATCGAGAACATGCGCACGCAGTTGAAGCGCATGGGCATCTCCTACGACTGGGACCGCGAGCTAGCCACCTGCGATCCGGCGTACTACAAGTGGGAGCAGCTCGTCTTCATCCGGATGCTCGAGCGCGGCCTCGCCTACCGGCGGCGCTCGCGGGTGAACTGGTGCCCGTCCTGCCAGACCGTTCTCGCCAACGAGCAGGTGGAGGCCGGTCGCTGCTGGCGCTGCGACTCGGAGGTGACGATCCGGGAGATCGACGGCTGGTTCTTCAGGATCACCGACTATGCCCAGGAGCTGCTCGACTGGTGTGACCGGCTCCCCGGCTGGCCGGAGCGCGTTCTGACCATGCAGCGCAACTGGATCGGCCGCAGCGAGGGCGCCGAATTCGCGCTGCCGGTGGCGGGGCGTGACGTGAAGATCACGATCTTCACCACGCGGCCCGATACCTCCTTCGGCATGACCTACGCGGTGCTCGCGCCCGAGCACCCGCTGGTGGACGGCCTCGCCGCCGACGCTGAGGAGCGCCGTCGGATAGACGCCTTCCGGGCCGAGGTGGCGCGCGAAACCGAGATCGAGCGGCTCGCCACCGACCGCCCCAAGCGCGGCCTCCGTCTGCGCGCGCGCTCGATCAATCCGTTCACCGGACGGGAGATCCCGCTCTTCCTCGCCGACTACGTGCTGATGGGCTACGGCACCGGTGCCATCATGGCGGTGCCGGGCGAGGACCAGCGCGACCTGGAGTTCGCCAGGGCCCACGACTTGCCGATCGTCCCCACCGTCGAGCGGCCGGACGGCTGGCCGGAGGATCAGGCCTACACCGGCGACGGGGTGAAGATCAATTCCGGCTTCCTCGACGGCCTCTCGATCGAGGAGGCCAAGCGCAAAGCCATCGACTGGCTGGTGGCGAAGGGGTTCGGGCAGGCCAAGATCAACTTCCGGCTCCGTGACTGGGGGATCAGCCGCCAGCGCTACTGGGGCGCGCCGATCCCGGTGCTCTACTGCGAGCGCGACGGCATGGTGCCGGAGCGCGAGGAGAATCTGCCGGTGGTGCTGCCGCGCGACGTGCAGATCAGCGGCAAGGGCGGCTCGCCGCTCGCGGAGGTGGCGAGCTTCGTCAACGCCACCTGTCCCAAGTGCGGCGGCCGGGCGCGGCGGGACACCGACACCATGGACACCTTCGTGGAGTCGTCCTGGTACTTCCTCCGCTACTGCTCGCCGACCTACGACCGGGACATGTTCGAGCCGGGCGCGGCCGCCTACTGGATGCCGGTGGATCAGTACATCGGCGGCATCGAGCACGCGGTGCTCCACCTCCTCTACGCGCGTTTCTACACGAAGGTCCTCCGTGACCTCGGGATGCTGAAGGTCGACGAGCCGTTTCGGGCCCTGCTCTCCCAGGGCATGGTCATCAAGGACGGGGCCAAGATGTCGAAGTCCAAGGGCAACGTGGTGGATCCGGACGACCTGATCCGCCGCTACGGGGCCGACACCGCCCGCCTCTTCTCGCTCTTCGCGGCCCCGCCCGAGAAGGACCTCGAATGGAACGACCGCGGCGTCGAAGGGGCCTCCCGCTTCCTCAACCGCATCTGGCGCTTCGTGCACGCGAACCTCCCCGAGCTCAAGACGGGCGCGCGGGTAGCTTCCGGCCCGCTCTCCGAACCTGGCCGCGCCTTCCGCCGCTTGATCCACGAGACGATCCGGAAGGTCACCCACGACATCGAGCACGATTTCCATTTCAACACCGCGATCAGCGCGGTGATGGAGCTGGTCAACGCGCTGCACGAGTTCGAGCGCGGCTCGCTCGACCGCATGCCTCGCGAGGAGCGTGCCGCGCTGCTGCGCGAGGCGGTCGAGGCGATGCTGCTGCTCCTGGGGCCGGTCTCGCCGCACATCACCGAGGAGCTGTGGGCGGCCATCGGCCACACCGGGAGCCTCTTCACGGAGTCGTGGCTCACCCCCGACGAGGCGGCCCTCGCGCGCGACGAGGTGGAGATCGTGGTGCAGGTGGACGGGCGCGTGCGCGGTCGCCTCACCGCGGGCGTGGACGCGCAGGAGGCGGAGATCCGCGAGAAGGCGCTGGCCGACGGCAAGGTGCGCCGGTGGCTCGACGGGCGCCGCGTCGCGAAGGTGGTCGTCGTGCCGGGCCGCCTCGTCAACATCGTGACCCGTGGCTGACCGCCGCCGCCGTCGGGGCCCCGGCCTCGGGCTGGTCCTGGCCGCCCTTCTCCTCGCCGGCTGTGGCTACGGCACCCGCGGAACCCTGCCGGATCACATCAAGACGGTCGCGGTGCCCATCTTCAAGAACCGCACCCTCGAGCCAGGCGTGGAGAGTGCCATCACCTCAGGGGTGGTCAACGCCTTCACCAACGGTGGGCGGGTGAAGGTGGTGCCGCTCGATCAGGCCGACGCCATCCTCGACGGCGAAGTGGTCGGCTACAGTCTCGAGGGGCTGGCCTTCGACCGGAACGCCAACGTGCGCGCCTACCGGCTGCGGCTCGTCCTGAACGTGGAGTTCCGCGACGTGCGCCGCAGCGCCCTGCTCTGGCGGCAGGAGGGCCTGGAGGAGACCTCCGACTTCCAGGTCGAGGGACAGGTCTCGGACACCGTCGCGCGCGGGCAGGGGGCCGTCCTGCAGGCGGCGTCCGAGATCGGGCGCAAGGTCGTCACCCTCGCGGTGGACCGCTTCTAGTGCCCCGCCGGCCGGCCCCGGATTGTCCGGCGGACGCGTAGCGGTGGACTACGCGGGATTCATCAAGGCGGCCGAGCTGGGACGGCTGTCGCCGGTGACCTTGCTCCACGGCGAAGAGCCTTTTCTCCTCGACGACGCGGTGGCGCGGGTGACCCGCGCGCTGTTCCCGGGCCAGGGGGAGCTCTCCCTCGTCCGAGAGATCCTCGACGCGCGCGCGGCGGGCGCGGATGGCATCGTGCACTCGGCCCTCACGCTGCCCTGGCTCGGCGACCGCCGGCTCGTGGTGGCCCGGGGGGTCGAGGCGCTCCCGGCCAAGGCCGCGGAGCCCGTCGCGGCCTACGCGAAGGTGCCCAACCCATCCACCGCCCTCGTGCTCGTGGCCGAGACGCTGCTCGAGGCCTCTCACTGGCTGCTCCAAGCCGTGCCCCCGGCCGCGGTGGTGGCGGCGCCGGCCCCGAGCGGCCGCGCGCTCGCCGGCTGGCTGCGGGCCCACGCGCAGGCGGTCGGCTACGAGCTCCAAGACGACGCGGCCTCTTTGCTCGTGGAGCTGTCGGGTGACGATCTCACCCAGCTCGTGGGCGAGGTCGAGAAGGCCGCGCTCGCGGGCGGACCGGACAACCGGCGGGTCACGGTGGCGGAGGTTCGGGCGGTGGTCGGCGAGCACCGGCTCCGCCACGTCTTCGACCTCACCCGCGCCCTCTCGGCACGCGACGCCGGCGCGGCGCTGGCCGTGCTGGAGTCACTGCTCAGCGCGGGGGAGGACCCGCTGGCCGTTCTGGGTATGCTCACCCGCGAGGCTCGTGCCACGTGGCAGGCGGTCGGCGCGCTGCGGGTCGGGCGCCCGGCCGAGGAGATCGCGCGCAGTCTGCGCCGCCCACCCGCCGCGGCCGCCGCGCTGCTCGACCGCGCCCGAAGCCTGTCGCCCGCGGCCGCGGCGCGACAGCTCGGCCGCTGCTGGGATGTCGAGCGGCGCCTCAAGCTGGGAGGGCTCGCCCGACCGGAGCTGTCGCTGCTCGTCGCCGATCTGTGCACGGTGTGATGGGGCGAGCGCGCTGCGCGCTCGTCAGCGCCTGCGTCCTCGTGGGATCGGGCGCGACGGCAGCGGGCGAGGCGCCGGCGCCTCGCGTGCTCGCGGGCGCGGCCAGCATGACCGTCGACCTGCCCGCGGCCCCGCCGCTCGCCGGCTACGGAGAGTTTCCGCGCCGCGCCTGGCTACCGGACCTGCTCGGCCGGGCGCCCGACACCTTCTGGTTCCGCCCGGCCACCGGGGTGCACGATCCGATCAAGGTGCGCGCGCTCGTGCTCGAAGCGGCCGGCGTCCGCCTCCTGTGGATCGCAGTGGATCTGGTGGGCATGGATGCCACTCTGCTCGCCGAGCTGCGCGCCCGGCTCGACCAGCTCGGCCTGCGCTACGCGGCGGTGATCGCGGCGGCGTCGCACACCCATTCGGGCCCCGGCGCCTTCACCCGGTCGGAGCTGTTCGGCTTTATCGCCGTCGATCGCGAGTCGCCGCGCGTGCGCGGACGAATCTTCGCGGCCATGGAGGCCGCGACTCGTCGAGCCGAGGACCGCAAGCGGCCGGCCGCGGTGGGGACCGGACGCAGCGAGATCACCGGCATCACCGAGAGCCGGGTGCGGGGACCGCTCGATCCCGAGCTCGGCGTGCTGAAGGTGATGGGCGTCGACGGCCGGCCGGTGGCGGTGGTGTGGAACTACGCCATCCACGGTACCGCGCTCGGCCGGGAGAACTTCAAGCTCTCGGGAGACATCATGGGGGACGCGAGCGCGCGGATCGAGGAGCAGCTGGGCGTGCCCGCCCTCTTCGTCAACGGTGCGGTCGGAGATGTCAGCCCGCGGTACCGCGGCTGGGACGGACTCGCCTCCACCGGTAAGATCCTGTCCGCCGGCGTGCTGACCCTGTGGCCACGGCTGGCCGTCGACCCCGCGCCGCGCCTCAGCGCGACGGTGGAGACGGCGGCCCTGCCCTCGCCGGCCCTCGACCTGCGCAACTGCCTCGGTCGGTGGATCCCCCGGGGCACCCGGCTGGGGCTCCGCTCGGCGCTGCCCGCCTCCGCCGACATCCTCGCGGTGAGCGTCGGGCGCGGCGCCTGGGTGGCGATTCCGGGAGAGCTGGAGACGCGGCTCGGGCAGGACATCAAGAGCGCGGGCCGCCCGCACTTCACCCACACCTTCGTGGCCGGCCTCGCGAACGGCTATCAGGGCTACTTCCTCGCGTCCGAGCATTTCCGGACCTCGAGCTACATCTCCTGCGCGAGCCTCTACGGAGAGCGGGGCGGGGAGATCGTCCGGGACGCCGCGATCAGCGCGCTGCGCGAGCTCGGCGAGCGGCGAGCACTCGGGCCGGTCAGGCCAGGGCGTTGAGCCGGTGGGCGAGCGCGGACTTGCGGCGGGCGGCGGTGTTACGGTGGATGACCCCCTGGGTCACCGCGCGGTCGAGCGCCCGGATGGCGTCGCGCACCGCGGTGGCGGATTCGGCGGCCTTGCCCCCGAGCGCTTCGCGGGCGCTCTTCACGCTCCCGCGGACCGCGCTGCGCACGGACCGGTTCCGCTGCCGGCGCACCTCGTTCTGCTTGATCCGCTTCCTCGCGGAGCGGGTGTTCGCCACCGTCTCTCTCCTCCTCTGGACACAAGCGTGAGCGACACACGAGCCTACCGTCCGCACCTGCAGGTGTCAAGGACGTTGTCCCCCCGGTGAGCGACTCGCCCGACGCCCAGGAGCACGTTCAGCGCGGCGTGGTCGGCGCGGTCGGCGCGATCGGGCTCGCGACCCTCGCGAGCCGCGTGCTCGGCTACGCGCGGGACGTGGTGGTGGCCCACGTCTTTGGGGCTGGGCCGGTCACCGACGCGTTCTTCGTGGCCTTCCGGATCCCGAACCTGCTGCGGCGGCTGCTCGCGGAGGGCGCGCTCTCCACCGCGGTGATCCCGGTGTTCACCGAGACGCTGACGCGAGGCGGCCCGGAGGCCTTCGCGCGGCTCGCCCGCGCGGTGACCGGCGCGGCCATCGTGGTCCTGTGCGTGGTCTCCGCGCTGGGGGTGCTGCTTTCCCCGCAGGTGGTGGCGGTGATGGCGCCGGGCTGGCGCGCGGACGCGGGCGTGTTCGATCTCGCGGTCATGCTGACCCGTGTGATGTTCCCCTATCTGGCGCTCGTGGGCTTGGCGGCGCTCGCCATGGGCGCGCTCAACGCCCACCACCGCTTCTTCACCGCCGCGCTCGGGCCGGCCCTGCTCAACGTGGCGATGATCCTGGCCGTGCTCGGTCTGGCGGGCCGCCTGACCACGCCGGTCATGGCCCTCGCGGTCGGGGTGCTCGTGGGCGGTCTCGGGCAGCTCCTCGTTCAGCTGCCCGAGCTGCGGCGGCTCGGGGTCCCGCTGATGCCCTCGTGGGAGTGGCGCCATCCGGCGGTTGCCCAGATCGCCCACCGCCTCTGGCCCGCGGTGTTCGCGCTCGCCGCGGTGCAGATCACGGTGGTCGTCAACACCCTGCTGGCCTCGCTGCTGCCGGCCGGCACCGTCTCCTACCTGTACTACGCGGATCGGGTCATGGAGTTCCCGCTCGGCATCTTCGGTATCGCTCTGGCCACCGCCGCCCTGCCCAGTATGTCCGCGCAGGCGGCGCGCCGCGACTTTGCCGGCCTGCGCGCCACGCTCGAGTGGGCCCTCCGGATGTCCGCGTTCGTGGCGGCGCCCGCCACGGTAGGCCTCGTGATCCTGGGTGGCCCCATCGTCCAGGTCCTCTTCCAGCGCGGCGCGTTCAGCGCCTCCGACGCGGTGCTCACCGCGCAGGCGCTCGCCGGGTACGCGGTAGGGCTACCCGCGTTCTCGACCACGCGCATCGCGGCGCAGACCTTCTACGCGCTCGGCGACACGCGCACCCCGGTCCTCGTCGGGTTCGTGTCGGTGGCGGTGAACGTGGTGCTGGCCCTCGTCCTGATGTGGCCGCTCCGTCACACCGGGCTCGCGCTGGCCTCGTCGCTCTCGTCTTACGTCAACGTGCTGGCCCTGTGCTGGCTGCTCCGCCGCCGCCTCGACGGCCCGAGCGGCGCTGACCTCTGGTGGTCCCTCGGCCGCACCCTGGCCGCTTCGGGGCTCCTCACCCTGTGGTGCGCGTGGATGAGCGGACTGCTGTCGGGCGGTCCGGCCACGGACGGGCGCGGGGCCGTGTGGCTGCTGGTCGCGCTGGTAGGCGGCGTCGCGGTCTACGCGGGGGGCGCGGCGGCGCTCTCGTCCTCGGAGCTGCGCTCGTTGCTCGGGATGCTGCGTCGGCGCGGCGGAACCTTGCCTCGGCCGGGGCCGCGATGATAGACTCCCTCATGCTCCTGGTGTTCGGAGGGGACGCCCTGGTGATGGCCGTGGCAGGACGAGCCGGCCGACACCGGGGCCGTCGTTTTTGCCGACTCCCGCTCCATCTCCGCCCTCAGCTCAGGATGTAACCTCGTGGGCTCTCGACCCGGGGCGTCGGCGGACCGGAGGGCTGCGGGAGCCGTCTCCGAATCGACCCGGGTAGCCTCGCCGGCGGCCGCTCCCGCGCGGGCCGTCCCCATGCAGGCAATCGACGACTACCTCGGAAGCCTCCAGGTCGAGCGGGGGGCTTCCGTGAACACCCTCCTGGCGTATCGGCGCGATCTCACCGGATTCGGGAGTTTTCTCACCAGGGAGGGGCGTGGGCTCGAGGCGGTCGGGGTGACTGATCTGTCGCGCTACCTGGCCACGCTCCGCCGCCGCGGGCTCGGCAGTCGTAGCGTCGCCCGGCATCTCTCGGCGGTGCGCGGGCTCTATCGCTTCCTGCTCGACGGCCGACAGATCTCGCGCGATCCCACCGAGCACCTCGACAGCCCGCGCCCCGCGCGGCGGCTGCCCCGCACGCTGTCGATGGACGACGCGGCGGCGCTGGTGGAGGCCCCCGATGCGAGCCGGGCCGACGGGCTACGCGACCGCGCGCTGCTCGAACTGCTCTACGCCTCCGGCCTCCGCGCCTCCGAGGCTCTCGGGCTGCGCATCGAGGACGTGAACTTCGGGGCGGGCTACGTGACGGTCACCGGGAAGGGGGATCGCCAGCGGCTCGTGCCCACCGGGGCGCACGCCCTGGACTGGCTGCGCCGGTATCTGAGCACGGTCCGCCCGCGTCTCGTGCGGCGCGAATGCGCGCAGGTCTTCCTGAACCGCTCGGGCCGTCCGATGTCGCGCCAGGCCCTCTGGAGCTTGATTCGGCGGGCGGCGCGACGCGCCGGGATCCGCGCCTCCGTCTCTCCGCACACGCTCCGGCACTCCTTCGCGAGCCACCTGCTCGAGCGGGGCGCCGATCTCCGCTCGGTGCAGGCCATGCTTGGCCACGTGGACATCTCGACGACGCAGATCTACACGCATCTGCCCTCGAGCGTGGTCCACGACATGTACCGGAAGTTCCACCCGCGCGCCGGGGGCTCCGCCGGCCCGCGGGTCCGGAAGGCCGGCTGAGATGGCCCGGGCTGGGCACGCGTACCCGCAGGTGGAGGCGACGGTGGCCGCTCTCATGGACTCGCGCGTGGTGACGTGCGGATCTCGCGTCTCGGCGGCCCGCGCCCTCGCTCACGCGACGGCGGCCGGGGCCCGCTTCGTCGCGCTCGGCGCGGGGCACGCGGTCAGGGTATCCGAGCTGGTGAGGGCGGTGCAATGGGGACTTGGCCCGCGGCGTGCGCGCGAGGTGGCGTGGCGCGATCTCCCGAGCCTTCCGGTCGGCGGCGCGGAGATCGCCGCGCGCCGCCTGCTGCTGGCGGGCTCGTCACTCGTCCTGGTGCGCCGCGCGGGCCGGGTCGTCGGGGTCGTGGATGCCGAGGCCCTGGATCTGGCGCCGCCTCCCTCGTCGGTGCTCGCGCGCCTCGAGCGGTTCGCCGATCGACCGGGCGAGGCGCGGCTCTGGCTCCTGCGTGTCGCGGGCAAGGTCGGCGAGGGCATGGGCGCGCCGGCGTACGCGGTCGGCGGCTTCGTCCGCGATCTGCTGCTCACCGCCTCCGTGCGCCCCACTCTCCCGGATATCGACCTGGTGGTGGAGGGTGACGGCGTCGCCTTCGCCCGCCGGCTGGCCGAGGAGATCGGCGGCACGCTGCTCGTGCACGGAAGCTTCGGCACCGCGTCGATCGAAGGCGGTCGGGCGCCGGCCGGCGCCGGGCTCGATGCGGTCGCGCTCGGCCGTGTCGACGTGGCTTCCGCCCGGCGCGAGCACTACCCGGCGGCCGGCGCGCTGCCCGAGGTCTCGCCCGCCGGGCTGGTCGAGGACCTCCGCCGCCGCGACTTCTCGATGAACGCCATGGCGGTGGCCCTCGGACCGGACCGCTTCGGGCATCTGCTCGATCCTCTGGGCGGCCAGCGCGATGTCCGCGGGCGCGTCGTGCGGGTGCTTCGCCCGCTCGCCTTCGTGGAGGACCCCACGCGCATCTTCCGGGCCGCCCGCTACGCCGCCCGCCTCGGCTTCCGCGTGGACGCCGCCACACTGGCCGCTATCCGGGTGGCCGTCGATCGGCCGGACTATGTCGCACTGTCGGGCCGGCGGCTGTGGCATGAGCTGGAGTTGGTCGCCGCCGAGCCGCGGGCGCGGCAGGCGCTCCAGCTACTTGTGAGATTGAAGGCCACAAGTATCTTGAAGATTGACGATGTTTCGTCTCGATGTCTGATTCACGCCGAGCGGCTTCTGCACTGGGCGACGGAAGCCGGCGTCGCGGTGGATCCGGTCGAGCTGTTCCTGCTGGCGCTCTCGTTCGGGCGGCCCGCGGCCGTGGTCGGGCGCTGTCTCGATCGGCTGGCCCTGACGGGTGAGCCCCGGGCGCGCATCGAGGCGGGAGCGACGGCGGCGCCGCTGGCCCGGCGACTCGAGGCGCCGCGACTCCGGCCGAGCGAGGTGGATGAGGTGCTCGCGTCCGCGGCGGAGCCGGCGGTGCTCGCGGCCTGGCTTCGCGGGGGCGCCCGCGCCCGCAAGCGGATCCAGTGGTATCTCGCGCGCGGGCGCGCGGTGCGGCCCCGGCTCACCGGGGAAGATCTCCTGGCCCTGGGGGTGCCACGCGGGGCCCGCGTCGGCTCAGCGCTGGCCATGCTGCGGCGGTTTCGGCTGGACGGGGCTATGGGCTCGGTGGCCGAGGAGCGCGAACTCGTGAAAGAATGGCTCACATCGGGTGAGGAGGCGTGAGGTGACGACCAGATTCATCTTCGTGACGGGCGGCGTCGTGTCCTCTCTGGGCAAGGGGCTGGCCGCGGCGTCGATCGGATCCCTGCTCGAGGCGCGTGGCTTCCGGGTCACGCTGCAGAAGATGGACCCCTACATCAACGTGGACGCGGGGACCATGAGCCCGTACCAGCACGGCGAGGTCTACGTGACCGACGACGGCGGCGAGACCGACCTCGACCTCGGCCACTACGAGCGCTTCACCTCGGCCCGGATGACCCGGGACAACAACATCACCACCGGGAAGGTCTACGGGACCGTGATCGAGAAGGAGCGCCGCGGGGACTACCTGGGCCGGACCGTCCAAGTGATCCCTCACATCACTGATCAGATAAAGGCCTCGGTTCGCAAGGTGGCCGCGGGGATTGACGTGGTCATCATCGAGATCGGGGGCACCGTCGGCGACATCGAGGGCCTGCCGTTCCTCGAGGCGGTGCGCCAGTTCAAGAAGGACGTGGGCAAGGACAACGTCATCTACGTCCACCTGACCCTGGTGCCGTTCATCCAGGCCGCCCAGGAGCTCAAGACCAAGGCGACCCAGCACTCGGTCAAGGAGCTGCGGGCCATCGGTATCCAGCCCGACGTGCTCCTGTGCCGGACGGCCAAGGACCACCCACTCACGCCGTCGATCAAGTCCAAGATCGCGCTCTTCTGCGACGTCGAGGAAGAGGCGGTGATCGCGGCCCGGGACGTGGACACGATCTACGAGGTGCCGCTCGCCTTCCACGACCAGGGCCTGGACGAGTCCATCGTCAAGCTGCTCGGGCTGCCCGCGCGGCCGGCCGATCTCTCCCGCTGGGAGGAGATCGTGCGGCGGGTCAAGGCGCCGCGCCGCCGGTGCCGCATCGGGGTGGTGGGCAAGTACATCGAGGTGAAGGACTCCTACAAGAGCCTCTACGAGGCGCTCGCCCACGGGGGCATCGCCCACGAGGCGGCGGTCGAGGTGGTGTGGGTGGACGCCGAGCGCATCGAGCGCGAGGGGCTGGCCGGCCACGTGGCCGGGCTCGACGGCATCCTGGTGCCGGGCGGCTTCGGCGACCGGGGGATCGAGGGCAAGATCCAGGCCATCCGCTACGCGCGCGAGCAGCGCGTGCCCTACTTCGGGATCTGCCTCGGCATGCAGTGCGCGGTGATCGAGTACGCGCGCCACGTGTGCGGGCTCGAGGGCGCCAACTCCACCGAGTTCGACCCGACGCCCGCCCACAACGTCATCGACCTCCTGCCCGAGCAGCGGACGATTCAGGACAAGGGCGGCACCATGCGGCTCGGGCTCTACCCGGTGCTGCTGAGCGAGGGCACCGCCGCCTCACGCGCCTACGGGCAAGGGCTGATCGAGGAGCGCCACCGGCACCGCTACGAGGTCAACAACGACTACCTCTCCCGGCTCGAGAAGAACGGGCTGCGCATCTCCGGCATCTGGGCCGAGAAGCAGCTGGTGGAGATCATCGAGCTGCCCGACCATCCGTGGTTCGTGGCCGGCCAGTTCCATCCCGAGTTTCTCTCGCGCCCGTGGGAGCCGCACCCGCTGTTCGCGGCCTTCATCAAGGCGGCGCTCGACCACCAGGGGGGCGCGTGACCGCGACCCGCCCGGTCCGCGTCGGCTCCGTCACCATCGGGGGCGGCGCGCCGCTGGCCCTCATCGGCGGCCCCTGCGCCATCGAGAACGAGAAGCACGCGCTGATGATGGCCGAGCGCCTGCAACGGCTCACCGCCGACGCGAAGGTGCCGTTCATCTACAAGTCGTCCTACGACAAGGCCAACCGCTCCTCGGTGCACTCCTACCGCGGACCGGGGCTGACCGAGGGGCTCCGGATCCTGAGGAAGGTCAAGGATGAGACCGGGCTGGCCGTGCTCTCCGACGTGCACGACGTCTCGGAGGTGGCGCCCGCCGCCCAGGTGCTCGACGTCCTGCAGGTGCCCGCGTTCCTCTGTCGCCAGACGGATCTGATCGTGGCGTGTGCCCGGAGCGGCCGGCCGGTCAACGTGAAGAAGGGGCAGTTCGTGGCTCCGCGCGACATGGTCAACGTGGTGGAGAAGGTACGTTCGGCCGGCAGCGAGGATCTGCTCCTCACCGAGCGCGGCTCGAGTTTCGGATATAACAATTTGATAGTCGATTTCCGCGGGCTGCCCATCATGAGGGCCTTCGGCTATCCGGTCGTCTTCGACGCGACCCACTCCGTTCAGCTGCCGGGCGGGCAGGGCGACCGCTCGGGCGGCGAGCGCCAGTACGTGCAGGCCCTCGCGCGGGCCGCGGTGGCGGTGGGAGTCGACGCGCTGTTCATGGAGATCCACGAGGACCCGGACCGGACGCTCGAGGACGGTCGCCCGCTGTCCGACGGCCCCAACATGCTCCGGCTGGACGATCTGCCGAGGCTGCTCGACGAGATCCGCGCGATCGCGGCCGGGCCGGGACGGGCCTGATGGATCCCCGGGTGGAGCGGGCGCGCATCCTGGGGCTGGCCGAGCGCGTGCTCCGGCTCGAGGCGGAGAGCGTGCTCGCGCTCCTCCCGCGGCTGGACGACCGCTTCGTGGACGCGGTGGCCCTGCTCCACCGTTGTCGGGGGCGCGTGATCGTCACCGCCATGGGCAAGTCGGGCATCATCGGGCGCAAGATCGCGTCGACCCTCGCGAGCACCGGCACGCCCGCCCACTTTCTTCATCCCGCCGAGGGTGCGCACGGTGACCTCGGCATGGTCGCGCGCGAGGACGTGGTGCTGGCGCTGTCCAACTCGGGGGAGACCGACGAAGTGTTGGCGGTGCTGCCCGCGATCAAGCGGCTCGGGATCCCGCTGCTCCTCCTCACCGGCGATCCCGCCTCCACCCTCGCGCGGCAAGCCGACGTGGTGCTCGACGTCGCGGTGGTCGAAGAGGCCTGTCCCATGAATTTGGCCCCCACCTCGAGCACCACCGCGGCGCTCGCCATGGGCGACGCCCTCGCCATGGCGCTGCTCGACTTGCGCGGGTTCGGACCGGACGACTACGCGGCGCTGCACCCGCGGGGCAGCCTCGGCTGGAAGGCGCTCTTCAGGGTCGCCGACCTGATGCACGCCGGCCTATCCGTGCCAGTGGTCTCCGAGCAGGCCACTATGAAGGAGGCCATCGAGGAGATGAGCGGCAAGGGGCTCGGGATAACCACGGTGGTGGACGCGCAAGGTTCTCTGGTGGGCGTCGTCACCGATGGCGATCTGCGGCGGCAGCAGCTCGCCCACGGCGCGGCGCTGCTCGAGCGTCGCGTCGCCGAGTGCATGACCCGGGAGCCCAAGGTCATCGGGGGCGACGAGCTGGCCGCGAAGGCCCTCGCCATGATGGAGGGACGGATCACCAGCCTGGTGATCGTCGACGCGGCGGGGCACCCGGCCGGCGTGATCCACCTGCACGACATCCTGCGCGCCAAGATCGTGTGAGGGCCGCTCCCCGGGCTGCGCGCATCCGCCTGCTCGTCCTGGACGTGGACGGCGTGCTCACGGACGGCGGGCTCCGCTACTCCGCTTCCGGCGAGGAGACCAAGCGCTTCCACGTTCACGACGGCCTCGCGCTGGTGGCCGCGCTCAAAGGCGGCCTCCAGGTGGCCGTGCTCTCCTCGCGAGCCTCCGCCGCCGTGACCCGTCGCATGGCCGAGCTCGGCGTGGGCGAAGTCCATCAGGGCGTGGCCGACAAGGCGGGCGCCCTCGACGCGCTCCGGACGCGGCTCGGGCTCGCCGTCGCCGAGGTCGCGGTGATGGGCGATGATTTGCCCGATCTGGCCGCGATGGCCCGGGCCGGCCTGGCCCTGGCCCCGTCCAATGCCGTCGCCGAAGTAAAGCGCGCGGCCCACTGGGTGGCGCGCCGGCGTGGTGGTGACGGGGCGGTTCGCGAGGCCGTGGAGATGCTGCTAAAGGCCCGTCGGGCTTGGCCGCCTCGCTGACTCCCCCACAGCGACCTTCTTCATTTGCCTCCGCTGTAGATCCTGTGCTAGCGTGGCACGGAGATTGCTATGAAGACGGCGCCCTTCGTAATCCTGACGCTCGTCGTGGTATTCCTATCGGTGGTGGTGGGTGTGCTCGTCCACCGGGCACGCGTCCCGCGGGCGCTTCCGACTGAGCCCACCACCACCAACGCCGACTACCGGCTCAAGCAGGTTCGCCTGCACGAGCAGGGCCGCGACGGCTCCCGGTGGCAGCTCGACGCCGAGTACTCCGAGACGTTCGAGGACCAGAGCAAGACGACGATGAGGAAGGTGATCATCAAGGTGGATCAGCCCTCGAAGAGCGGTCAGACAGCGCGCTCCTGGACCGTCACGGGCGACGAGGGCGACCTCAACCAGGAGACCAAGGACGTGGAGCTGCGTGGCAATGTCGTGCTGGTCTCGAGCGACGGGCTGCGGCTCGAGACGGGACGGTTGCGCTGGCAGGCGGACGCGCAGCGCGCGTGGACGGACGCTCCCGTCGTCATCTACCGCACCGGCGCGGTCGTGCGCGGCAGCGGCTTCGAGTCGCGCGTGGCCGAGGAGGTCACCAACATCAAGGGGCGCGTTCGCGCCACCTTCAAGCGCGGCGCGCCGGAGCCGGCGGTGCCCGGACCCTCATGAGACGAGCCCTCGCGATGGGGGCGCTCGTGCTGTGGTCGGCGATGGTCCTGACCGCGCCGGGGTGGGCGCAGAGCGCACCCGGGCGCTCGCGTCCGGCGCGCCCGCCGGCCGCGGGGCCGTTATCCCGTCCGGACGGGGCGGCCGGCAATCAGAGCGATCGCAACGCGCCGGTCACCGTCGACGCCGACCAGCTCGAGAACATCCAGAAGGAAGGGCTGGTCGTGTTCACCGGCAACGTGGTCGCCACCCAGAACAGCTCGACGCAGTGGGCTGACCGCATGGAGGTGTACCTGGACGACCGCGGCAACAAGATCGTCCGCACCGTCTCCACCGGCAACGTGCGCATCATCACCAGGGACTGCCGCAACGGCACCGCCAAGCGGGCCGAGTACTACGACGCCGAGCAGCGCGTCGTGCTGATCGGCAACGCGCGGGTGTGGCGTGACGACAACGTTGTGACCGGCGAGCGGATCACGATCTACCTGGCCGAGGACCGCAGCCTCGTCGAGGGCGGCCAGCAGGAGCGTGTGAAAGCCGTCTTCTACCCCCGGAGCCAGGGCGCCGCGCCGGCCCCTCCCAAGCCCGCCCCGGGCGAGTGCTCATGAGGATCTCGTGGAAGGTCTGATCGCCCAGGGGCTGCGCAAGCGATTTCGGAGCCGCGTGGTGGTCAACCGCGTCAGCCTCGATATTCATCCCGGTGAGGTTGTCGGGCTGCTCGGGCCGAACGGAGCGGGGAAGACCACGTCGTTCTACATGATCGTCGGCCTGCTGCGGCCGGACGGGGGGCGCATCTTCCTCGAGGGGCAGGACGTGACCGAGCTGCCGATGTACAAGCGCTGCCGACTCGGCATGGGCTATCTGCCGCAGGAGTCGTCCGTCTTTCGCAAGCTCACCGTCGAGGAGAACCTGCTCGCGATCCTGGAGACCCTCGACCTCTCGCACGGCGAGCGCATGGCCCGGTTCGGCGAGCTGCTGGCCGAGCTGGACCTGACCCCGCTCGCCCGCCACAAGGCCTTCACGCTCTCGGGCGGCGAGCGGCGGCGTCTCGAGATCACGCGGGCGCTCGTGACCAATCCCCGCTACCTGCTCCTGGACGAGCCGTTCACCGGCATCGACCCCATCGCCATCGGCGACATCCAGGAGATCGTGGCCCGGCTGAAGGAGCGGGGCATCGGGGTGCTGATCACCGACCACAACGTGCGCGAGACGCTCGCCATCACCGATCGCGCCTACATTCTCTACGACGGTCGCATCCTGGCCTCGGGCACCGCCACCGAGCTGGCCAGCAACTCCCGGGCCCGCGAGATCTATCTGGGCGAGAAGTTCTCGCTCTGAGCCGAACGCTCCGGACCACGCCATGAAACTCGTTCAGAAGATGAGCCAGCGGGTCGTCATGACCCCGCTGCTGCAGCAGGCGATCCAGCTCCTGCAGCTGTCCACGCTCGAGCTGGAGCAGGTGGTGCGCAAGGAGCTCGAGGAGAATCCCCTTCTCGAGGAGGTTCCGGTGGAGAACACCGAGACCGGGGAAGCCGCGACCACTCCCACCGCCGAGGCCCCGGCCCCCGCGGAGGCGCCGCCCTCCTCGGAGCCCGAAGCCGCCTCCAAGGAGACCTCCTCCGTCGACGGTGAGAAGGCCGACGACCTGCCGTTCGACCTTTCTTCCGCGATCTTCGATGATCACGGGGACGAACGGACGCCGGTGTCGATGGAGGAGCGGGACGAGCTGCCGTTCGAGAACCTGGGCCGTAGCGACACCTCCCTCGCCGAGCATCTCGGCGAGCAGCTCCGCCTCAGCAGCGACGACAAGGACATGCTGCGCCTCGGCGAGGCGATCATCGGCAACCTCGACGAGGACGGCTATCTCCGGGCCGACCTCGACGAGATCGCCAAGGGCATGGGCGCCGCCGCCGACGCGGTGGAGGCGGCTCTCCGGCGCATCCAGTCCTTCGACCCCCCCGGGGTGGCCGCGCGCAGTGTGCAGGAGTGCCTGCTGCTGCAGCTCACCGCCGACGCCGAGCCCGACCCGGTGTCGGTGGAGATCGTCGAGCGGCACTTCGAGGATCTGGAGCGCCGCCGCTACGCGGAGATCGCCCGGGCCCTGAAGCAGCCGCTGGAGCGGGTGATGGAGTCCATCGAGGAGATCCAGGGTCTCGAGCCGAAGCCGGGTCGCCGCTTCTCGGCCAACGACTCCCGCTACGTGGTGCCCGACGTCACCATCCAGAAGGTGGGCGAGGACTACGTGGTGATCCTGAACGAGGAAGGCATCCCTCGCCTCCGGGTCAACTCGCTCTACCGCTCGCTGCTGCGGCGCTCGGGCGACGAGGCCAGGCAATATGTAGAGCAGAAGCTGCGCAGCGCGGTCTGGCTGATCAAGAGCGTGGAACAACGTCAACGCACGCTACGAAAAGTCGCCCTGAGCCTGGTCAACTTCCAGCGCGAGTTCCTCGACAAGGGCCTGCCGCATCTGCGACCGCTCGCCCTGCGCGACGTGGGTGACGACATCAGCATGCACGAATCCACGATCAGCCGGGTGACCACGAACAAGTACGTGCAGACCCCCCAGGGGCTCTTCGAGCTCAAGTTCTTCTTCCACAGCGGCATCGCTTCCGAGAACGGCTCCATGGTCTCCTCGGTGTCGGTCAAGAAGACCATCCGGGACATGGTGACCGGCGAGGACGGCGGCAAGCCGCTGTCCGACCAGGAGATCGCCCAGTCGTTGCAGGGTCAGGGCTTGACCATCGCTCGGCGCACGGTGGCCAAGTACCGGGAGGAGCTGGGCATCCTGCCGTCACACCAGCGGCGGCTCTCATCCAAGAAGCGCTGAGGCGGGCTCCCATGATGGTGATCATCAGCACCCGTGGGATGACCGTTTCCAAGAGCTACAAGGACGCCCTCACCCGGAAGCTGGCCAAGCTCGAGCCGATGCTGCCCGCGCTCGTCGAGACGCGGGCGATCCTCTCCAAGGAGAAGCACCGCCGCACCGCCGCGTTCACCCTCGTGGCCCGATCCCGCGCCTTCCGCAGCGAGGAGACCGCCGCCGACCTGTCGGCCGCGGTGGACCGGGCGGTCCACGCCCTGCGGCGGCAGGTGCGCGAGACGAAGCCCCGTCGGTCCCGCCGTCTCCCTCGTCCGTGAGCACCCGGTGAGCGAGGCGGTGGCCGAGCCCATCCGGTTCGTCATCATCACCGGGCTGTCCGGGGCGGGGAAGAGCTACGCGATCAAGTGCCTCGAGGATCTCGGCTACTTCTGCGTGGACAACCTGCCCACCACCCTGATCCCGACCTTCGCGGAGCTGTGCGCCCACTCGAGCCGCGGCATTCCGACCATCGCGCTCGGCGTCGACGTGCGGGAAGGCGAGTACCTCGCCAACATGGTGGAGACGCTCCAGGAGCTGCGGTTGCGAGGCCACCGGGTCGACGTGCTCTTCCTGGAGGCCTCGGACGAGACGCTGGTGCGCCGCTATCACGAGACGCGCCGCCGGCATCCGCTCGCGGGCGAGGGCAGCGTGCTCGACGGCATCCGGGCCGAGCGCAAGGCCCTCGCCCATCTCCGGGAGATCGCCGACCGCATCTTCGACACGACCGCCCTGACCGTGCACCAGCTGAAGGATCAGATGGTCCAGTCCTACGGGCCGCTGGCCGCGCAGACCGGGCTCACGGTGGCGCTGGTCTCCTTCGGCTTCAAGCACGGCGTGCCCTACGACGCCGATCTCGTGTTCGACGTCCGCTTCTTGCCCAACCCGCACTTCGTCGAGCGCCTGCGCGCGCTGGACGGGCGCGACAGCGCCGTCGAGGAATTCGTGATGTCGTTCTCCGAGAGTCGCGAGCTGCTCTCGCGCCTGGAGGGGCTGCTGAAGTTCCTGCTCCCCCTCTACCAGCGTGAAGGCAAGGCCTACCTCACCGTCGCGGTCGGCTGCACGGGCGGCCGCCACCGCTCCGTGATGGTGGTGGAGGCGCTCCGCTCATTCCTGACGGGTCTCGGCCTGAGTCCCATCGTCAGGCACCGAGACCTGGACCGTGAGTGACGCGCTCCAGTTCCTGTTCGGCATCCACAACCACCAGCCGGTCGGCAATTTCGACTCCGTCGTCGACGACGCGATCCTCCGCGCCTACGAGCCGTTTCTGCGAACCGTCTCCGAAGTCGGCGCGGACCTGCCGCTGACCGTTCACTGCTCGGGGGGCCTGCTCGAGGCCCTGAAGGCGCGCGCCTCCTCCACCTTCGACCGGCTGGGCCGGCTCGCCGCCGACGGCCGGGTCGAGCTCCTGGGCGGCGGTTTCTACGAGCCGATCCTCTCGCTTTTGCCCGACTGGGACAAGGTCGGCCAGATCCAGGCCCTCGCCCACTTCCTGCGAACCCACTTCGGGGTGAGCCCGCGCGGCATGTGGCTGGCCGAGCGGGTGTGGGAGCCGCAGCTCCCCCGCACGCTGCGCGAGGCCGGCGTGGAGTTCGTCCTGGTGGACGACTCGCACTTCGCCCTCGCCGGCCTCGATCCCGAGACGCTGGGCGGGTACTACGTCACCGAGGAGCAGGGCGCGACGGTGGCGGTCTTCCCGATCAACCAGCGTCTGCGCTACCTCGTCCCGTTCGCGGACCCGGTGGAGACCGTGCGCTATCTCGAGGGCCGCCGCGGAGCGGGGGCGGTGACCCTGATGGACGACGGCGAGAAGTTCGGGGTCTGGCCCGGTACCGATCGGCTCGTGTACGGCGAGCGGTGGCTGGTCCGCTTCCTGGAGGCGCTCTCCGCCACCCGGTGGCTCACCGTCTCCACCTTCTCGCGCTATCTCGACGAGCGCCCTCCCACCGGCCGCGTGTACCTGCCCACCGCGGCCTACACCGAGATGGGCGAGTGGGCGCTGCCGGTGGCGGCGGCGGCCGAACTGGAGGCGGTGAGGGCGCGACTGCAGGCGCTCCCGGAGGGAGAGCGGTTCACGCGGCTCCTGCGCGGGGGCTTCTTCCGGAACTTCCTCGTGAAGTACCCGGAGGTCGGGGAGGTCCACTGGAAGATGCTGCGGCTCTCGCGCCGGGTGCACGACGGCCTCGCGGCGCGTCCGCGCGATCCACGGCTGCTCGCGGCGCGCGAGCGCCTCTGGCAGGGGCAGGCCAACGATGCCTACTGGCACGGCGTCTTCGGGGGCTGCTACCTTCCGCACCTGCGGCGCGCGGTCAAGTCGGCCCTGATCGGCTGCGAGCGTCGGCTCGAGGGCCCCAGCAAGCCGCCCGGCATCGAGTGCGTGCGCGCGGACGTCGACGGCGACGGGCTGCCCGAGGTCATGGTGCGCACCCGCGCGCTCGGCTTCACGCTGCGCCCGGCCCGAGGTGGCTCGCTCACCGAGCTCCTGTGGATGGGCGGTGAGGTCGACGTCGCCGACGTGCTCACCCGGCGGCCGGAGGCCTATCACCGGCAGGTGGAGGAGCGGGCGCGGGAGGAGCAGCCGGGCGAGGTCAAGACGATCCACGCGGCGCCCGCGGTGAAGGAGGCGGGCCTCACCGCGCTGCTCCGCTACGACCGCTTTCGCCGCGCCTCCTTCCTGGACGGCTTGTTCCCCCCCGCGCCCGCGCTGGATGCCCTCGAGCCCTGGGAGGCGGCGCGCCTGGTGGTGGGAGAGCGGCCGCTCGAGCACGAGGTGAAGGCCTCGTCGAGCGAGGCGGCGGTCTTGTGCTCGCTCCGGCATCCGGACGGCACCCCGATGGCGCTGCAGAAATCGGTCGTCGTCCTGGCCGACGATCCCGCGATGACGGTGGGCTACCGGCTGCGCTGGGAGGGCGAGCAGCCGCTCGACGCGCGCTGGGCCGTGCAGTGCAACCTCGCGCTCAGCGCGGGCGAGGCCCCCGGCCGCTACTTCCGCGTGGCCGGCCGCCCATCGCTCGGCAGCCGCGGGCGCCTCGACGCCGCGCACGGGCTCGCGATGGTGGACGAGTGGCTCGGCGTCGAACTGGCGCTGACCTGGACGACGCCCGCCGAGGTCGCGTGGGCGCCTGTGGAGACGGTGTCGCTCTCCGAGAAGGGATTCGAGCGCATCTACCAGGGCTCGGCGCTGCTGTTCGTCTGGCCGGTGCGGCTCGCGCCCGGGCGGACGTGGGAGGTGTCGCTCCGTCTGCGCGTCGGCGAAATGGCCGCGGGCGCGCCGGAAACCCGGGATTCCGCTTGAGAGCGGCCGGCCGGGCGTGCTAAGGTCTCGTCATCGCAGTCGATCCAACCCGCGGCAACGGAGGGCACCACCGCATGGCGCGTGAGGAGTACCTGTTCACCTCGGAGTCGGTGACGGAAGGACACCCCGACAAGATCGCCGACCAGATCTCCGACGCGGTCCTCGACGCGGTGCTGGCGCAGGACCCGACGGGCCGGGTCGCCTGCGAGTCGCTCCTCACCACCGGCCTGGTGGTGGTGGCCGGCGAGATCACGACCTCCTGCTACGTGGACATCGCGCGGGTGGCCCGCGAAACCATCCGCGAGGTCGGCTACACGCGCGCCAAGTTCGGCTTCGATTTCGAGACGTGCGGCGTCATCACCGCCATCGACGAGCAGTCGAGCGACATCGCCATGGGGGTGGACAAGCTCGGGGCGGGCGACCAGGGGCTCATGTTCGGCTACGCCTGCACCGAGACCGACGAGCTGATGCCCCTGCCCATCACGCTCGCCCACAAGCTCTGCCAGCGGCTCACCGAGGTGCGCAAGAGCGGACAGCTGGACTACCTGCGGCCCGACGGCAAGAGCCAGGTGACGGTGCGCTACGTCGACGGCAAGCCAGTCTCGGTGGAGACGGTGGTGATCTCGACGCAGCACGGACCGGACGCGGGGCTGTCGACGATCCGCGAGGACATGATCGAGCAGGTGGTGCTGCCGACGATCCCGAAGCACCTCATCGATCCCCGGCGGATCACGTATCACATCAACCCCACCGGCCGGTTCGTGACGGGCGGGCCGATGGGCGACACCGGCCTCACCGGCCGCAAGATCATCGTCGACACCTACGGGGGCTCGTGCCCGCACGGGGGCGGCGCCTTCTCGGGCAAGGACCCGACGAAGGTGGACCGCTCGGCCTGCTACATGGCCCGGCACGTGGCCAAGAACGTGGTGGCCGCCGGGCTTGCCGATCGGGCGCAGGTGCAGGTGGCCTACGCGATCGGCGTCGCCGACCCGGTCTCGATCATGGTCGACACCTTCGGCACCGGCAAGGTGCCGAACAGCAAGCTCGAGCAGATGATCCGCCGGCACTTCGACTTCACCCCCGCCGGCATCATCAAGTACCTGGATCTACGCCGGCCCTTCTACAAGAAGACGGCGGCCTACGGACACTTCGGGCGCAGCGAGCCCGAGTTCGCGTGGGAGCGGACGAATCGGATCAAGGATCTTCGAGACGACGCCGGCGTCTGACGCCGGACTCCGCTGAGGCCAACGCCCCCTGGCCGGCGTCTCGGGCCGCGGGGCATCTTCATGATTCCTCGAAGGGGAGACTGCATGACGGACCATGACGTGAACGCCGCCCCGCCGGTCCTCCCCGGTGGGACGCGCGGCACGTAGGGCGGGCCCGCTTGGCGCAGATGCCCGCGGGCGGTCGCGGAACGCCGCTGCGGCGCCCCCGGCTGGGGCTGTGGATCCTGCTCGGCTTCATCCTCCTGAGCCTCGTGGGCCAGGCGGTGCCGCTGTACACGGACTGGCTCTGGTTCCAGGAGGTCGGCTACACCGCCGTGTTCATCACGCGGCTGACCTTGAGCGGCTGGCTCTTCCTGGGCCTGGCCGCCGCCGTCTTCGTCTTCCTCTTCGTCAATCTCTCGGTGGCCGCGCGGACCGCGCCGCCCGACGTGCTGTGGGAGCTCGAGGATCAGCTCGGCCTTCCCGGGCGGGCCATCTTGGAGCCGCTGGTGCGCCGGCTGCTGGTCCCGGTCATCGCGGTGCTCTCGTTCTTCGCGGGGGCCCGCGCGACCGGCGCGTGGCCCACCGTGCTCGAGTACGTCAACCGCACGCCCTTCAACCAGGCGGATCCGCTGTTCGGGCGCGACCTCAGCTTCTACTTCTTCGTGCTGCCCTTATGGCGGCTGCTCTACGGCTGGTCCACCGCGCTGGTGGCGGGCACCCTCGTTTTGGTGGCCGCGGTGTACGTGCTGCAGCGCAGCCTCGTGCTCACCGCGCGGGGCCCCCGGCTCGCGGCGGGCGCGCGCACCCACCTGCTGGGGCTGGCCGCGCTCCTCCTGGTGCTCCGCGGCGTCGGCTTCTGGCTCGACCGCTTCGACCTGCTCTTCTCACCGCGGGGCATCGTGTTCGGCGCCTCCTACAGCGACGTGCACGCCTCCCTCCCGGTGCTGCAGTGGCTGATCGTGCTCGCCGTCCTGTGCGCGGCCGCGTGCGTCGTCCAGATGTTCCGGCCGGGGTGGCGCTTCCTGGTGGCCGGGCTCGTGGTGCTGGTGGTGCTCTGGGTCGCCGGGCTGGGCATCGCTCCCGCGCTGCTGCAGAGCTACCGGGTCAAGCCCAACGAGCTGGTCTACGAGCGGCCCTACATCGAGAACAATATCCGAATGACCCGGCAGGCCTACGCGCTGGACCGGGTGGCCGAGAAGGACTTCGCGGCGGAGGACAACCTGACTCCGGCCGCGCTGGAGCGCAACAACCTCACGATCAAGAACATCCGGCTCTGGGACCACCGGCCACTGCTCACCACCTACGGCAAGCTGCAGGAGATCCGGACTTACTACAAGTTCCGGGACGTGGACGTGGGGCGCTACACGCTGAACGGAGAATACCGCCAGGTGACCCTGTCCGCGCGCGAGCTCTCCTACCGCGACCTGCCGAGCCGGGGCTGGATCAACGAGCACCTGACCTACACCCACGGCTACGGGCTCGTGGCGGGGCCGGTCAACCGGATCAGCCCGGAGGGACTGCCCGAGTTCTTTCTCAAGGACATCCCGCCGGCGGTGACGGAGGGCATGCCCAAGATCACGCGGCCCGAGATCTACTACGGCGAGATCGGCAACGAGTACGTCCTCGTGCGCACCCGCTCGCAGGAGCTGGACTACCCCTCGGGCGACCAGAACGTCTACACCCGCTACGAGGGGCGGGGCGGCATCCCGATCAACTCGCTGCTCCGCAAGGCGGCGTTCGCGGCCCGGTTCGGCGCCCTCAACCTGCTGCTGTCGAACGACCTCACGCCCGAGAGCCGCGTGATGATCTACCGGGACATCGCCGCGCGCGTGCAGGAGGCGACGCCCTTCCTCAAGTTCGACCGCGATCCGTACCTGGTCATCGCGGCCGACGGCCGCCTCGTCTGGATGATCGACGGCTACACCACCAGCGAGCGCTATCCGTACGCGACGCCGGTGCGGGGCTTCAACTACATCCGCAACTCGGTCAAGGCCACGGTGGACACCTACCACGGCACCGTGAGCTACTACATCGCCGATGCCGAGGATCCGGTGATCCGGACCTACGCCAAGGCGTTCCCGGGTCTGCTCAAGCCGCTCACCGAAATGCCCAAGGACCTCCAGGCCCACATCCGCTACCCGGAGGACCTCTTCTCGGTGCAGGCCCGGATGTACGCGACCTACCACATGCAGGATCCCCAGGTCTTCTACAACAAGGAGGACCTGTGGGTGATCCCACGGCTGCCGCAGGAAGGGCGCGATCGCGAGATGGAACCCTACTTCATGATCATGCGCCTGCCCGGGGAGCGTAAGGAAGAGTTCGTCCTGCTGTCGGGCTTCAACCCGAGCGGCCGCGACAACATGATCGGGCTGCTGGTGGCCCGGATGGATCCGCCCCAGTACGGCGGCCTCATCGCCTACCAGTTCCCGAAGCAGAAGCTCGTCTTCGGCCCCCGGAACATCCAGGCGCGGATCAACCAGGACCCGGTCATCTCCCAGCAGATCGCGCTCTGGAACCAGCAGGGCTCGCGGGTGATCACGGGCAGCCTGCTCGCCATCCCCATCGACCAGTCGCTCGTCTACGTGCAGCCGCTCTACCTGGCCGCCGCCGAGCAGGGGGCGCTCCCGGAGCTGCGGCGCGTGGTGGTGGCGTACGGCAACTCGATCGCGATGGAGTCGACCCTCGAGGCCTCGCTGGCTCGGATCTTCGGCGCGCGGGTGCGCGGTGACGAGGTGGCCGCGGTGCGGCCGGCCGAGCGGGCGCCCGCCCCACCGAGCGCCGGGGTGGCGATCAGCGCGGGCGTGCAGCGCGCCTGGGAGGCCTGGCAGCGCGGCCAGGAGGCGCTGCGCCGCGGGGACTGGGCGGCCTACGGCCAGGAGCAGAAGCGCATCGAGGAAGCCCTCCGCACCCTGCGCGAGGGCCGCTAGCC
>Ga0187892_10001536_pt1 | contig 52123 bp, 48 predicted proteins | sample MA1701073metaG_FD_139345 | JGI IMG/M metagenome (GOLD analysis project Ga0187892, IMG submission 139345) | Bio-ooze microbial communities from a basaltic lava cave in the Kipuka Kanohina Cave System on the Island of Hawaii, USA - MA170107-3 metaG ...
CGCCGTCGGAGCTGCCCGACATGTCGCACGTCGAGGAGATCCGCGAGCCGATCGTGAAGGCCTCGGTCATCATCCCGGCCGAGTACGTGGGCGTGCTGATGACGCTGGCCCTCGATCCTGGACGCGCCGCACCTCGCCAAGCGAGGCCGCCGCTGTGCGGCGTGCGGCCTGAGCCGCAGCGGCGTGTCCAGGACGAGCACAAGAAGACCGAGTACCTGTCGCCCATGCCGTGTGACTTCATGCCCGCGCGAGAAGGAGGCCATGCGCGGCCGCCGGCTGATCACGCGGCTGAAGAAAGAGATCGCCCGCCACATGTTCGAAATCCCGCTGCAGGCCGCCCTCGGCAACAAGGTCATCGCCCGCGAGACCCTTGACCCGATACGGCTGCGTCAAGGGCAGGCCATCAAGCCCTTCCGCAAGAACGTCACCGCCAAGTGCTACGGCGGTGACATCACCCGTCCGGGACACGCGCGGCCCGGGCGGGCCTAGCGAGTCCCGGACAAGCTGCTGGAGAAGCAGAAGGAAGGCAAGAAGCGCATGAAGACCGTCGGCATGGTCGACATCCCGCAGGAAGCCTTCATGTCGATCCTCGACCCAGGCGAATAGGTCTGGGCCTTTAGCGCCAGAAAGCGGAGCGGATAGAATGGATGCAAGGGAGGTGCCGCAGGCGATTTCCGACGCTCTCGACGCCGGTCGGATCGAAGTCACCCGGCATTTCTGGGATGAACTCCGAGAGGACGCGTTCGTGCTGGCCGATGTCCGTTGCGCTTTGGAGGCGGTTTCGAAGATTGTGCCGCTTGGAGAAGACCGGGCCGGAAACCCGAAATTTGAAGTATCGGGCATGGCGTTGGATGGCCGTCTCGTGTCCGTCGTGTGTTCGTTCAAGCCAACCGGAGCCGTGCTGTTGATCACGGTCTATGAGGGCTGATCATGGAGTACGATTACGGCCACTGTCACGCCTGTGGCGGCAGGGTTGAGGAGCGCTTAGTCGAGCACGGCGTTCAGGCGGGCGACGGCTGGCTGGTGATCCGGTCGGTACCGACCGGCGTCTGCATCCGCTGCGGCGAGAAGATCCTGCGCTGGGATGTCGCCGAGCGATTGGAGGCGATCGTCAATCGCCGGTCAGAACGCGAGCCGGCTGATCACATTGACGTGCCGATATTCTCGTACTGATCGGGGGGCCTTCGCATGGAAATGACGCTGGACGAGAGTTTGGCCGAGATCGACAAGTGGAAGAATGCCGCTGTCGAGCTACTGACGAATCTGTCCCCGAGCGAGCGGGCAAGGCTCGGCGAAGATGCCATCGCATGGTTGGAGCGGGAGATTGGGCGCCCGCTTGAGCGGGTGCCGGCTCCTGAGCCGGAAACCGCTAACGGCGGTTGATGCAGGGCAGCGGAAGTCGTTCTTCTGCTCATCGGACGGAAGGTCGGCAACAAGCTGATTGTCGAGGGTGAGGAGTTCCATGGGCATCAGGACCATCCCCCTGAGCCGGCTGGAGGCGGACCCACGGGCGACGCTGAATGAGTGCGCCGACGGACAGACGCTGGTCGTGGAGCTGCCCGACCACCGTTTCGTCACCATTCAGTCGCTGGAGCCGGCCGACGACGATTCGCTGGTCGACGAACTGCTGGCGTCCAATGAGGGTTTTCGCCGGCTCGTGGCCAAATCAAAGGCCGGGCCGCGCCAGCCGTTTTCACCTACTGGCTGATCACGCGCCCGAAACGAATAGACATGGAGTCGGTCGGCGGAAGTGGCCCTACACGAACGGTGACGGAGCGCCGGCGCGTCACAACCGATCGAGACCGAACGCGTCGTGCACGACCTGCAGGGCCTTGTGGCCGTCGTCGCGGCGGACGATGCAACTGATCACGATCTCGCTGGTGGAGATGTGGGCGATGTTGATGCGTGCGTCGGCCAGGGCCTTGAACATGACGGCCGCAACGCCCGTGTGCGTGCGCATGCCGATGCCCACCGCGCTCACCTTGGCCAGGCCTTCGTCCACCTCAACGCTGCCAAACCCGCCCTCGCGGGCGATGCGCTCGCACACCTGGCGCGCCTCGGGCAGGTCAGCCGCCGTGGTCGAGAAGCCGATGTTGGCCACGCGGCCGTGGTCGTAGATGTTCTGCATAATGTCATCGACCAGCACGTTGTGCCGCGCGACTTCGGCAAACACGCTGGCGGCCACACCCGGATGGTTCGGCACGCCAATCAGCACGATGGTGGCCACGTCCTCCTTGAGCGTGACGCCCCGCACCGTGATGGCTTCCATTCCCGCGGCTTCTTCGGTAATCATGGTTCCCTCGACGTCGGTCATCGAACTGCGCACGTGGATCGGCACCTGGTACTTCTTGCCAAACTCGATTGCCCGCGAGTGCATCACGCCGGCCCCGGCCGCCGCCATTTCGAGCATTTCGTCATAGCTGATGCGCGGGATCTTGCGGGCCTGCGGCACGACGCGCGGGTCGGACGTGTAGACGCCGTCCACGTCGGTGTAAATCTCACATACCTCCGCGCCCAGCACGGCCGCCAGGGCCGCGGCCGTCGTGTCCGAGGCGCCGCGGCCGAGCGTGGTCAACTCGCCCGACTGGTCGATACCCTGGAAGCCGGCCACGATTACGATCTTGCCCGAGGCCAGCTCCCGATCCAGCCGCTGACCGCTAATCGACTGGATGCGGGCCTTGGTGTGGGCACTGTCGGTGAACAGGCCGAGCTGGCCGGCCGTCAAACTGATGGCTTCATGGCCGGCGGCGTGGATGGCCATCGCCATCAGCGCGATCGACACCTGCTCGCCGGTCGTCAGCAGCATGTCCATCTCGCGCTTGGGTGGGTTAGACGACACCTCGGCCGCCAGCGCAACGAGCTTGTCGGTCGTCCGCCCCATCGCTGAGACGACCATCACGACCCGTGCGCCATCGAGCTTGGCCTTCACCGCCCGCCGCGCCGCCCGGTGGATCCGGGCCGCATCCTGCACGCTCGTCCCGCCGAACTTTTGCACGATTAATCGCATCGCCGTGATACCCCGGTCTTCGGGCGGCAGTATACCGCATTCCTGAGTACCGAGTACTGAGTCCTGAGTCCTGAGTCCTGAGTTGGCGGGGACTCGCCGGGCAAGCCGTCGCCCAGGCAGCCCTTCGCGTGGGCGAGACGCTGGGCCTCCCCCGCACTCGGAGCTAACTCTCTTCGGCGTGCTGAATTCGTTGCACGGTTGCACACGAGGTCACGGAGCGGGCGCTGACCGTCGCGGCTCCGGACGGCAAGGTGCGCGTGTACAATAGGTACATGTCCGACGCTCCGCCGCCCGATCCGCTGCGCGACAAGATCGGCCTCTTGCCGACATCGCCGGGCGTCTACCTTTTCAAGGACACCAGTGGGCGCGTGCTGTACATCGGCAAGGCCAAGAGCCTGCGCTCGCGCGTGGCCAGCTACTTTCAGGACGGGGCCGATCTGCTCAATTCGCGCGGGCCTGAGATTGCCCGCATGGCCACGCTGGTGTGCGACGTCGATTTTCTCGATTGCGAGACCGAGGTCGACGCCATCTTGCGCGAGGCCCGGCTGATCAAGGACATCCAGCCGCCGTTCAACGCCGACCTGAAAGATAGCAAGACGTTTCCGTACCTCGAGATCACGACCGCGGACGATTTTCCGGCCGTGTACGTGACGCGCACGCCGCGATTGAAAGGCAGCAAGCTGTACGGACCGTTTGCCAGTGCCGGAGGTGTGCGCGACGCGGTCAACGCGCTGCAGAAGGTGTTCAAGTTCCGCACCTGCGAACTGGACATCCGCGAGGGCGACGAGTCGCGCCGCTATTTCCGGCCCTGCCTGCTGCACGCCATCAACCAGTGCACCGCACCCTGTGCCGCCCACATCAGTCAGGAGGAATACGCCAAGGACATCGACCGGCTCAAGAAGTTCCTCGCGTCGAAGCGCTCGGTGGTCATTCGGCAGATGAAGAAGGAAATGGAGCAAGCCGCCGTCGAGCACCGCTATGAGGAGGCGGCCGTGCTGCGTGACCGCATCCGCGCGTTCGAGGCGCTGTCCTTGTCGGGCGACGTGGATGAAGACGTGCAGCCCGAGGTGTTCTTTGTCGATCCGACGCGCGGCCTGGAGAAACTGGGCGAAATCCTGGAGCTCGACCAGCCGCCGCGAACGCTTGAGGGCATCGACATTGCCAACCTGCACGGCAACGAGTCGGTCGGCTCGCTGGTGTGCTTCATCGACGGGCGGCCGTTCAAACCGGGCTACAAGCGATTCAAGATCCAGACCGTGGCGGGCATCGATGACTACGCCATGATCCGCGAGGTGATCCAGCGGCGCTACCGCCATGCGGCCGGGGGTGACGAGCTGTTCCCCGATGTGATCCTGATTGACGGCGGCCTGGGCCAGCTTCACTCGGCCATGGAGGCCTTCAGCGACATGCCGGTCCGCCCGCCGATGGTCATCTCGCTGGCCAAGCGCGAAGAAGAGGTCTACATCCAGGCCAAGAGCAAGCCGATCCGGCTGGCGCGGAACAATCCGGCCCTGCGGCTCTTGCAACAGGTGCGCGACGAGGCCCACCGCTTCGCGCAGCATTACCACCACATCCTGCGCCGCAAGCGCACGTTCGACGAGGACGTGGCGGCCGGCCGTCGCCCGCCGCGGGCCAAGAAAGCGAAGCGCGCCGCTCCATCCGAACAGCAGGACTCTGAGGAGCTGAGGAACTGAGGAAGGGGGGTAGCATGGCCAAGCGCCTGCACGGCCATGCCCCGATACTTCATGCCCGCGCTTCGCTCGGGCATGCCACACTTGTGATGACTACTCCGCCTCGGGCTGGGCCTGTTCGCGAAATGCCGTCGCAGCTTCGATGAGCTCGTCGCGGCTCGGCTCGACGCGCTGGGTCAGCGTGTACGATAGGAATCGCTCGTCGTGAATCTGGCCGGGCCAGAGCACCTCAGCGAAGAAGTCGAACGGGATCAACTGGTACCACGGCGCGTTGATCTTCTCGTGCGTCTGGACCGTCTCGTGGCCGTCCTTGCGGATGACGATGTCATAGTCGCCGTACCAGGTGAAGTCGGTGCTGGCCGGCGAGCGGCCGATTTCCTCGTCGTTGATGTAGACCAGCGCCCCCTGCGGCTCCGTGTTGACGGTCAGCGTCCGCCGGACGCAGCCGCTCACGCACACGACCAGGCCGGCCAAGACCAGGCACTGAGGGACTGAGAGACTGAGGGATGCACGACTGCGTGAGGGTTGCATATACTGTATTCCTCTTCCTCAGTTCCTCAGTTTCTCAGTGCCATTCAACCGTCCGCCAGCTCGCATACCTCGGCCGACGGACCGTCGGTGTCGAGCAGCGCGACCGTGCAGCGGCCGGTCACCCAGCCGCAGCACTCGCCCGGGTTGAGCAGCAGCTTACCGTCGCGATACGTGGTCGTCACTTCATGTGTGTGGCCGGTGACCACAATCTCGGCTTGGGCGATGTCCTCCGGCCGGCACCAGTCGATGAAATGGTGCACCAGGATCCGCCGGCCGCCCAGCTCTACGAAGAGCGGGCCGGCTTGAATCTGCGGCAGGACGCTCTTCAGCCCGGCCCGCTCGCCATCGTTGTTGCCGTAGGTGATGTGCAGCGGGCCGGTCCACGCCAGCAATCGCTTCGCGGCAAACGGCGCGATCACGTCGCCGGGATGGATGACCGCTGCGACGTTCCGCTGTTTGAACAGCTCCAGCGCCCGGTCGATCATCGGCAGGCGGTCGTGCGTATCGGAGACGATGCCGATCAACATCGCCGGCGTTTCTACCGCCGCGCCAACCCCGCGGCAAGCCCGTGGCCAAGACCTGGTTCGAGACCTGAGAGCCTGAGTCACTGGGCCTACTGATCGTCTCAGTCCCTCAGACTCTCAGAGTCCCCTTCGTCGGCAAGTTCTCGGTACAATCGCCACATGCCTGAACTGCCGGAAGTTGAGACGATCGTTCGGAGCTTTCGAAAGCGGCTGACTGGCCGGCGCATCGTGGCGTTTGAGTCGCGCTGGGAGCGGCAGGTATCGCCGGACGTTTCCACGCTGCGCCGGATGGTTGTCGGCCAGTCGATCGCGCGGCTTGGCCGCCGCGGCAAGTACATCGTGTTCCAGCTGTCCGATTCGGGCTGGATGCTCGTACACTTGAAGATGAGCGGCCGGCTGGAATGGGAGCGGCCTGACCAGCCGGAGCCGCCGCATGTCCGCGCCGCGTGGAAGCTGGATGGCCGCGACCGGCTGCTGTTCTGTGACGCGCGCAAGTTCGGCCGTATCGTGTATGTGCCAGACCTGGCCGACATCAGCGGACGGCTCGGCTTGGAGCCGCTGGCCCGCACGTTCTCAATCACGCGGCTTGCCGAGGTGCTTGGGCGGCGGGCGCGCCGACTCAAGCCGCTGTTGCTCGACCAGTCGATCGTGGCCGGACTGGGCAACATCTATGCCGACGAGGCGCTGTTCCGCGCTGGACTGCATCCCCTCGCTCGATCAGACCGGCTCACGCCGGCGCAGGTCGCACGGTTGCATCGTGCGATTCGCGATGCGCTCACGGCCGGCATCCGGCATAACGGCGCCACCATCGACTGGGTCTACCCCAGCGGCAACATGCAGGACCATTTCCGTGTCTATGGCCGGACGGGTAAGCCCTGCCGCCGTTGCTGCACACCGATCGAGTACTTGCGCGTCGCCCAGCGCGGCACGCACATCTGCCCGCGCTGCCAGCCACCTGTGTGATCATTGGCCCGGATCCAGCACGAAGACTTGACGCAAGTCATCAAAGTCGACGGATGGAGTCACTTCCAGCACGCGTAACAGTCCGTTATCGCGGTCGTTTCGAATGCTCGAGATCATGCCGACCGCCAGCGAGACCGGCAGGGCCGGATCGTCGGGCGGTGTGAGAATCGTGTCGCCAACGGCCACGCCTTCATCGACGTAGCGGCGATCGACGTCGCGGACTTCGATTCGCCCGCGCCCGGCGCCGACCAGCCAGAACGACGCGTCGACGAGCTTGAGGCCCTGCTCGGTCTGGCGGCCGATCAGCACGCGCATCTGCGTGGCTGGATCGCTGAGCAGGCGCACTTGGGCGGTATGCGTGCTGGTGCGGTGAATAACTCCGATGAGCGTTTCGGCCGCCAGCACGCGCAGCCCGTCGCGTGCGCCGCTCTCCGCGCCGAGCGCGATGCTGAATTCGTTGCTCAGCACGGCCTGCCCGGGTCGGACACCGCGCGTGCTGCCGCGGGCGATCCAGCGCGACTCGCGCCAGTCGAGCGCGTCGTGCGCAACGACGCGGGCGGGGATCAGCCGACCGCGAACGGTGAAGCCGCGGTCGCGGATGCCGGTGAGCGTGCGGTTCTCGGCTTCGAGCCGCTGGATGTGCGCGGCCTGGGCCGTGAGCTGGTTCTGGGCCGCCCGCAGCCGGGCCAGCGCCGCTTGGTGTTCGTCGGCCGCCACCAGCGGCTGTTCGATCGAGGCCAGCGCGCGGCCGGCGGCGTTCGCCGCGCTCGACGCCGCGTCAGCCATTGGCGATGTGAGCTGCAGCAGGTGAAGCAGCTTCCCGCCCACCCGCGTGGAGAAGAGCAGAAGCAGGCATGAGATCGCCAGCAGGACTGCGAGCTTCGAACGCGGTGTCAGTCGTCTGCGGAAGCGCATGTTCAGCTTACCCCGCGCCGCACTCATCTTGCACGCACGTGCGATACGAATCCAGCAGGCGCTGGGACAGCGCGCCGGGCCGGCCGTCGCGGATGTCGCGCTTCTCGACGCGCACGACCGGCATCACGCGCATAATGGCATTGGTGAGGAACACCTCGTCGGCGTCGAGCAGGTCGTTGATGTTGACGGGGCGCTCGCGCACGGCGATGCCGGCGCCACGGGCACGCTCGATCACCACCGCCCGCGCGATGCCGGGCAGCACCGGCGTATCCAGCGGCGGCGTCACCAGCTCGCCGCCCTTGACGATAAACACGTTCGTGATCGACCCCTCGGCCAGCAGATTCTGCGGCGTGAACCAAAGGGCCTCGGCACAACCGGCCCGCTGGGCGTCGCGCAGCGCGAGCAGCCGGCCGAGGTAACTGGTGCACTTGTGCCCAGCCAGCGGATCCGCGGCCGACTGGCGGAATCGGCTGACGATCACGCCCACGCCCCGCTCGTAGAACGCCGCCGGGTAATCCTCCAATGGGACGGCCGTGACGCATACGGTTGCGGTTGGCTCGGCCGCGTGGTTTTGATTGGCCGGCGGCCCCGCGGTCGGCCCGGATGACAGCGTCAGCCGAATGCGGGCGCTGCGCAGCTCGTTGAGCGAGAGCAGTCGCGTCAGGTCGTCGGCCGTCGGCAGCGAGTCACGCGCGATGGGCGACAGCAGCGTCCCGGCTGAATTCATCAGGCGAGCCAGGTGCGCCTCCAGCCGGAACACGCGGCCGTGCTCGGCCCGCATCGTCTCGAACAACCCGGCCCCGTGCAGGAAGCCGCCGTCGGAAACGCTGAGCAGCGCGTCTTCGGCTCGCACGATCTCGTCATTCAGCAGGATGAATCGACTCATGCTCGCGCCCGTCTCACCTCGCTCATACGAGCCGCTCGTTCCAAGGCATGGTAACATCAATCTGCGGTCGGTTCGAAGGCTCGCGCGAGAATCCCTTCTCGCCTTGCTCGTGCGAGAATCCCTTCCCGCCTTGCTCGTGCGAGAATCCCTTCCCGCCTTGCTCGTGCGAGAATCCCTTCTCGCCTTGCTCGTGCGAGAATCCCTTCCCGCCTTGCTCGTGCGAGAATCCCTTCCCGCCTTGCTCGTGCGAGAATCCCTTCTCGCACGCAGACTTGCGGGAATCCCTTCCCGCGCAGTGCGGCGCCGGGGGAACACCTCGTGGGAAGGGATTCCCACGCGAGTGGGTGCGAGAAAGGATTCTCGCACCAGCAGCGCGATGGGTGCGAGAGAGGATTCTCGCACCAGCAGCGCGAGGGGTGCGAGAGGGATTCTCGCACGAGCGGCTTGCGTGAGACGACTTTCGGGAGACTGGCTTGCCAGAAACACAGCTTACGAGGCGTTTGCGGTGCGGAGCGGCCACGCTGGCCTTGATCGGGTTGGCTGGCTGCGCGGCGCCGGGCCCTCGGCGAATCGAGCCGCCGTGGCTGCAGCGCGCGTTCCGCGTCGGCGTCTACCTGGGCGGTCAGGCGCCGACCGAGCGCGTGTTCGCCGAATTGGGCGCGGCCGGCGTCGATTTCGTGTGGCTTAACCAGGCCAACTACCGCCGCATGGCCGAGCATGAGGACCTGCATGCACGGGCCGCCCGGCATCGCATCGGCATCTACGTCCAGCTCTTCGCGCAGCTTGAGGCCGACGAGCCGGACGAGTTGGCCCGCACTCGAATCCGCGACCTGGTGCGCTTCGTCGAGCGTCAGCGGCATAGCCATGTCGTGGTCGGCTACGGCGTGGCTGATGAGCCGGAGCTGAACTATCCGATGGACCAGCATCCGCAGGTGGCGGCGCGGGCGCAGCGCTTTGCCGACCTGGTCAAGTCGATCGACCCGCGCCGTTGCACGCTGACGACGCACTACGGCCCGCGCTGGCACGACTTCGACACCGACGAAGTCTGGCCCAACGTATTCGGCGCGACGCCGGAGCGCGCGGCGTCGCTCACCGCGGCGTGGCGGCTAGCGCGGCAGCACGGCTTCCACTCGTTCGTAGCGTTAGCCTGGGGCCGTCCGCCGGAAGAAGCGGTGGCAGCTCCTGCGTCATCGGATCCGAGGCAACACTACATTTACGCCTACGCCATGGCCGCGTACTTGGCCGGCGCGGACGGCGTCGTCTTCTACATCTTCGACGGCCCGCCGAACGACCGAGACTGGTCACTGGTGGACGCGAACCTGCAGGACATCGACGGCAAGTGGGCGGCGCTGCGGGCGGCAATCGCCGACGTCCAACAGTCTGGCCATTAGGCGCAGCGGCGCGGCTGAGTGGTCGGATTGTGCCGGTTGCCGGCCAAATAGGTCTGCCGTAGTCTATGCACAAGCACCGGTTTGAATGACGAGGAGATCTGAGACAATGTTGCGTCGTCCGAGAATGGCAGTGTTGGTCGCGGCAATGCCGTGCGCGATGGCACCGGCCGAGCCACCATCCTTTGGTGGCTTGGGAACACTGCCGGGCAGTCTGCCGGGCAGTCAGGCGAGCGCCGTATCGGCTGACGGGTCAGTCGTCGTGGGAACAAGCGGATTCGGTCCGGATGTCTACCAGGCCTTTCGATGGGAGAACGGCGTAATGACAGGGCTCGGGTACCTACCGGCTCAGTACCCAAGCAGTGGCGCGGGCGCCGTCTCTTCCGACGGATTGACCATCGTTGGAACGGCTAACTCGAATGAGGGAACATTCAGTGATTGGTCAGAGGCTTTTCGGTGGCAAGGAGGCATCATGGAGGGTTTGGGGTTGCTGCCGGGCCAAACGCCGAATGGGTACCTCGGAACCGGGGTTTCTGGCGATGGCTCACGCGTGGTGGGCTGGGGAACCACGAACCGCGGATTCTCGGCCGAGGCATTCTTGTGGGAAGGTGGCGCCATGGTTGGGTTGGGCTCGCTCGCCCCGGCCGGCAACAGCACGGCGTGGGGGATCAGCGCGGACGGGATGACCATCGTTGGTGAGAGCGCGTCGCTCAGTGGCGATCAGGCGTATCGGTGGCACAACGGCGCGATGCAAGGCTTGGGATTCATCGGAGCGTTTGGAATTGACGAGGACGTAAGTAGCATCGCGCAGGGTGTGTCTGACGACGGAGAGGTTGTGGTCGGGTCGAGCACATCGGCTGACGCCTTTCGCGAGGCCTTCCGCTGGCAAGACGGCGCGATGTCCGGGCTGGGCGACCTGCCAGGCGGTGATGACAGCAGTTGGGCATTCGGCGCCTCGGCCGACGGCTCGATCATTGTCGGCTGGGGAACGACGGACGCCGGCCAAGAAGCGTTCGTGTGGGATGCCTCTCACGGAATGCGCAATCTACGGTCGGTGCTTGTGGACGCAGGACTTGACCTGTCCGGCTGGACCCTGTTTGAGGCCAGCGACGTGTCCGACGACGGTACGGTGATCGTCGGGGACGGGTATCAACCCGGCCGGCAACTTCGAAGCATTCCGCGCGGTTATTCCGGAGCCGGCGTCGCTGACGTTCCTCACGATCATCGCGCTTGCTTGTTTCGCCCGGCGCATACCGCCTCGCCTCACGGCAGGCGCAAGAAAGCCCGATTGCGCGCGAGTTCAACTCGCAGCACGCCGCGCTCGATGAAGCCCAACATGCCGATGAGCGTGGGCACGTTGTCGTGTTCGGCCAAGTAAGCGTGGGTCAGCACGGGCCCGATGGACGTAACGCCATCCGATAGTCTGCACGTCACCTCGGCCAGTATCGCGGGAATCTGGCATTCTTTGCGCCGGGCGACACCGCCGAGACTGACGCGACCCAGCTCGCGGCGCTCGGCTTGGCGCCAGATCAACGGCGGCAATAGGCTCACTGGAGCACCGGTATCGATCACGGCGAGGCGAAAATCGGTCCAACCCGCCGTCTTGGTCAGGCTAACGTGGGTGAGGAGGCGTATGGCCGGTAGCCGTTGCCCGAGCCCCAGCGCCGGCGGATGATCGGTGCGAAAGACCTGCAGGTTGATGCGTGGCATCGGTGACTCGGCTAAGGTGGAGAATGATCGTCCCGTCGTCGACGAAGTAGGTCGCGATCTCTCGATCGCCGACCTTCCTACGGGCGGCCGCGTCGACCTTTCCGAGATCGGTGCCGGCTGCGACGACACTACCCTTGAATACGGCAACGTACTGGTTCGGATACTTACGGACAAGCTCGTCCAGATGATTGCCGATCCAACGGACGTCGCGCAGGTACTGCTTCGATGGTAGCGGCAGCTTCGACGCTCGCGGCATGGCCGACTCCTTCTTGCCCGATTGTAGCGGCCAACCCACGGGGATGCGAATCCGGCGCCAAGCGCGTCCTCGCGAATCATCGGCTTGTCGATCTCGGCGGCCCGTGTTCGTCGTATGATTAGTGTATCGTTTCGTTAAAATATCGACATATTAGGAGTTGGGCTGATGCCGAGGCAGCAAGACGGCCGATTTTTTTTCGCCCGTAGGGCGCGCGATGGTAGCCAGGGCCTTCAGGCCCTGATCGTTGGGCCCCAACATTTTTCCCCGCCCGGCAGGGCGGACGAAGGCGCGTCCGCCCTGCCGGGCGGAAAGACAAGAAGTTCCCGGCAACCAGGGATTGAAATCCCTGGCAACCACCGTGCGCCCTGCCGGGCGAAAGGCATAGACGCCCGCCAAGCGGAAGGCTGGACCGCCAAGGCTGATGACGAAATGAACCGGGAGCCGGCGATCTTCTGCTGGAAAAAGTTCGACCGACTCGATGCGTCACCGACCGGATATATGTCTATATTTTTGTGAAACGAAATATTAGAGCCGAGGCTATGGACCGGCCGAGCTCGCTCGGGAGCCTCGGGCTTCGCCGGGCCGACATGTGAAGCGCGTGGCCGCAGCGACCGATCACGCCTGCGGCCGGGAGCGTGTGTGTCGCAAAGCGAAGGGCTGGCTGGGCGGACCCGACACATCAAGGACACGCCGCCACGCTGTCGCCGTTGAACGGCTCGGTGGTATTGACGCCGTTCAGAAGCTGGATCAGCCGCAGCAGGTCTTGCGTGTTGACCGGATTGGGGCCGGTGCTGCGGTTGACGTTGTAGCGGGCCAGGTTGCCGGCCTGGTTTGCCGCACCGTTGTTGAGCCCCTGAATCAGGGCCAGCAAGTCCTGTGAGTTGGTGCTTGTGTCCTGGTTCACGTTGCCGGGCTGCGATTGGTACTGGAGCTTCTGACCTGCATGGGTGCCGGCAAAGGTTAGCGTCGTGCATTGACCGGGCGGGATCGGACCGCTCAGCATGATCAAGAACGGACCAGCCCCAGCCCCGCTGACCCCGGTGATGCCTGGGCACGCGCCGGCCGTGCAGCTTATGACGACGTTGCCGGCCGCAGGCGCTGGCGACGGCGCGGCGCTGAACGTCACGCTGATCGGAGCGTAGCTGATGCCGCCCTGTGCCGGCGTGCCGGCGGCGCCGATGCCGGCAGTGAGCGTAGCGCCAGCGCCCGTATCGAGCACGTCGCGATACGGCTGCGTGCCGGCCACGAACGGGTTGTCGAGCGGCGGATTGGCGCTGACGATGTTGACCAGGGCCGGAGCACCCGTCACGGTGAATCGGAGCGTATCGCCCACGATGGCGAACGTTCCGCTGACGCCCGCCGGGGCTGAATCCAGGACGAAATCACCTGCCGAAACGCCGATGGCCGTGGCGCCGGTCCAGTCGATCAGCGTGTGCACCTGCCCCGCTGCCAGACCGCCGGCGTCGACCATGCTCACCAGGACGCTGCCGTTGGCCAGAAATTGACCGGACGTCAGGCGGAGCAGATCCGAGCCGCCGGCGCCGAGCTCGACGCCCAGACGGGCGCCGTTCTGCATCGTCAATCCGCCGTTCAGCGTCAGGGTTCCGACGCTCGCGCCGGGCGAAACCTGGCCGCCCGTTTCGACCGTCGTCGTCCCGGCGATGGCGCCGCTGCCGCCCAGCGTCGCGCCGCTGCGCACCATCACGGGTTGGGCGCCCGTGGCCGATCCGTCGGGATTATTGACCAGCAGCCGGCCGGCCACGATGTCGGCGCCGTCGAGCGTGGTGGCTTGCGGCAGGACCAATGTGCCGTTGCCGGTCTTTCGCAGCAGATCGCCAGCCACCACGCCGGCCAGCGTCGTGAAGCTGTCGGGATCCACGGTCTCCACGGTGGCCGGAACGCCACCCGCGCTCGCCAAGGTCTGGGCCAGCAGGTCGGTGGTAAACCCAGGGCCGGTGATGCGAAGCGTCGTGCCGAACAGCGCCAGCGAGGTCCCCGGTCCGCCCAGACTGGCGGCGCTGGAAACCTGGAGCGTCCCCTCGTCGATCTCGAGTAGCCCTGGGGTACAACTTCCTCCGAGCGTCAGGGTGCCCGGTCCGTCCTTGATGAATCCGTTGTTCAGGCCGCCGCCGTCGATGGTCCCCGAGAAGACCGTGTCGGTCTGGTTGCGCGTGAACAGCGAGATCGGCCCGAGCGCGATGTGGCCGGCGCCGGAAGGGTTGCCGATCAGCATGGTCTCGGCCACCTGGAGTACCGCCCCGGCCGCGATGACCACATCGAAGGGCGCCGGGTTGAACTGGCCAACGATGAACGTCCCTTCCTCCACCGCCAGCGCACCGCCGAATGCGTTGAGCTTCATCCTCAGCGTTCCAGGGCCGACCTTGGTGATGTCGCCGGACCCGGAAGTCACGCCCGAAAGGTGCAACATCGCGGCTGGGTTGGTGATATCGATAGTCGCACCGCCCGGTGCGACGGTGACGGTGCGGTTGGTGGCGTCGCTGGCGCCGGTGAAGCGCAGGCGCCCGTCGGTGGCGCCGCCGCCCAACGTGAGCGACGAGCCGGCGCCGAGATTGCTTGGCAGGCCGTTGTTGGCGACGTTGGACACCTCGAGCGTGCCGTCTTCGATGGTGGTCGAACCCGTGTACGTGTTTGTGCCGGCCAGCACGAGCGTGCCGCCGCCGGTCTTGATCAGGGCGCCGATGCCTGCGACGTTCCCATTGACCGCAAGGACCCCAGCGAAGGCTGTCCAAGGCTGGCTCTCAAAAAGGCTGAGGGCGTGATTGATGGTCTGCGTGTTCGGGCTGGCCTGGAAGATGCCGCCGCTGTGCAGCGTCAGCGTGCTCGGCCCCACCATTACGAACGGCCCGGCCGAAGGGGTGAAGTTCAACGCCGCGATGTCGAAATTGACGTTCAGATTGGGCGAAAGGCCGTTGGTTCCGGAGAAGGTCGGCGCCGCCGTCCCGTTATTGGGCGGTAGGCCAGGGTTCCAGTTGGCGGCCGTGGTCCAGTTGGCATTCCCGCCCCCACCGGTCCATATCTGCCCCAACGCCGACGGGCCGATTGCCGCCGCCAGTCCCATCGCAAGTATGACCAAGCATCGACCATTTCCCGTGTTCATATGACACCTCCGCGGGTCTCACGGCCGATGACCCCCACCGGGCACGCGGATCCTCACCCACCCAGACGACATCCGCCTCGGTCGCGCCCAATGCGTGCCGGAAAGCCGACGGATATAATGGCCGTCCGGGAGCCCACTCATGCCGGAAGACGCCAGTCGGGACGTCACGAAGCTGCTGCTGAGCCTGCGGTTGGGCGGCGGGTCGGCCGTCGAGGCGCTCTTTCCGCTGGTCTACGATGAGCTGCGCGCACTTGCGGCCAGCTTCTTTCGGGACCAGCCGCCGGGCCACACGCTCGAGCCGACCGCGCTGGTGAACGAGGCCTACGTCCGGCTGGTCGACCCGGCCCGCATCGACGCCCGCGACCGGGCCCAGTTCTTTGCACTGGCCGCCAAGGTCATGCGCAGCATCCTGATCGACCACGCCCGCGCCAAAGACCGACAGAAACGCGGCGGCGGGCGCGAACGCATCACGCTGGCCGAAGCGCTGACGCCCGGCCACCAGCCCCACACGCTCGAGCTGCTGGCGCTCGATGAGGCGCTCGACCGATTGGCCGAACTGGACGAACGGCAGGCCCGCATCATCGAGCTGCGCTTCTTCGCCGGACTGTCGCTGGAGGAGATGGCCGAGTTCTTGGAGCTGTCTCGGGCGACGGTCAGCGAGGAGCTGCGCTGTGCGCGGGCGTTCTTGTCGCGGCAACTCAGCCAGGACGGAAGCGGCGCGTCATCGAGTGCTCTGCCCTAACGCCGTACGGGCCGCCGTGATAGAATGATGGCCAGCGCCCACCGCCATACGGAGGTTGCGATGTCGACTTCAGCCCAAACGCCGCCGCACGGTTCCGCAAGCCGGGGGCTGCGCCTCGGCCGGCACGGGCTGGTGGACACGTCACCGGAAGCAGATCGCCTGATGATTGAGCTGCTACGGCAGATGACTCCGGCGCAACGGATCGCCCGTGTCCGTGCCCTGGTTGGCGCCGCCCGGCGGCTGGCGTTGGCCGATCTGAGCCATCGCTATCCCGCAGAATCACGGCGGGGCTTGACGGCACGTCTGGCGGCCCGGCTCTATCCGGCCGAGCTGGTCAGGGCCGCATACGGCCCGCCCTGCGGAGCGTGCGGGACCGATGTTGAGCGATCCGATTGAAGTCACTGTGCGCGTGGCCGAGGTGCTGGCAAACCTCGGAGTGGCCTGCTGCATCGGAGGGTCCATCGCGAGCTCAGCCTTCGGGATCGTGCGAGCCACCAATGACGGCGACATCATCGCGGACATGCGCGAGGCGCATGGGCCCGGGCTGGTTCGGGCGCTCGGTTCGGAGTTCTACGCGAGTACTGACGCCATTCGTGACGCGGTGCGAAACCGCAGCTCGTTCAACGTGATCCATATCGACACGGCGTGGAAGGTGGATGTCTTCGTTGCCAAGAACCGGCGGTTCGATCAGCTCCAGCTCTCCAGGCGCGTCCGCCGCAGGCTGACCGACGATCCGCCACTGGAGGCCTTTCTGGCCAGCCCCGAAGACACGGTCCTGAGCAAGCTGGAGTGGTACCGCGACGGAGGCTGCGTGTCGGATCGTCAGTGGGGCGACGTGCAGGGCGTACTCAAGGTACAGGCCGGACAGCTGGACCTGCAGTACCTGCTCGCGACCGCACGAACGCTTGGGGTCGATGAACTGCTGGCCGAGGCTCTGCGCGAGGCAGGCGCAGCGGCCTGATTCCGTTGGTGGGAACGCATGACGCCGCAGCAATATCAGCGGGTCAAGCAACTCTTCGCCGAATCGGCGGGCCTGCCGGCTGGAGCGCAGGGGCGCTGGCTCGACCAGCACTGCGGCGATGATCCGCAGGTCCGCCAGGCGCTGGAGGGCATGCTGGCCCATGAAGGCACGCCGCACGGGCTGCTCGGCAGCGGAGCACAAGGCCTGGGTGAGCGTGTGGCCAGCGCCCTGGAGGCCGCCAACGTCCGCGCCAGGCGCAGCAGCCCCGGCTCGGCTCTTCGTCCGCTCCGTGTGGGCCGATACACGATCCTGGAAACGCTGGGCGAGGGCGGCATGGGCGTGGTCTATCTGGCCGAGCAGCAGCAGCCACGCCGCCAGGTGGCCCTCAAGCTGATCCGACCCGGAATCGCTTCGCGGCATTTGCTGCGGCGCTTCGAGCACGAAGCCGACATCCTGGCCCAACTTCAGCACCCGGGCATCGCCCAGGTCTATGAGGCCGGAGTGGCCGAGGTCGTCTACGGGCCGGCTCAAACGCCCGCCGCCGACGCACCGCCGCCGACTCGCGATGCGGGCGACTTGCGGACGCGCACGCATTCCGACGCCCACGTCGCGCCGGCCGCTGCGTCTCCGCCGGTCGAGCCAGGGGACCCCAACCGCAAGCACATCGCGGTTGGGGACCCCCAGCCGTTCTTCGCCATGGAATACGTGCGCGGCGAACCGCTGCACGACTACGCCAAACGGCGCCAACTCGACCTCCGGTCTCGCCTCGAGCTGATCGCCAATATCTGCGATGCCGTGCAGCACGCCCACATGAAGGGCGTCATCCACCGCGACCTCAAGCCCGGCAACATCCTTGTTGCCGAGCAACCATCGGCCATTCCCAAGATCCTCGACTTCGGCGTGGCCCGCATGACCGACTCGGACGTGCAGAGCGTCACGCTCCAGACCGATGTCGGTCAGCTCGTCGGGACGATCCCGTATATGAGTCCCGAACAGATTGCCGGCGACTCTTCGCGGCTGGACACGCGCTCGGATGTGTACGCGCTGGGCGTCATCACGTACCAGTTGCTGGCCGGCCGGCTGCCGCTGGACGTCAGCGCCCGCTCGCTGGCCGAGGCGGCCCGGATGGTGAGGGAAGAAGAGCCGCCGCGACTCAGCTCGGCCGCTGGGCTGGGCGTCCCGTGCCGGTCCTTCCGCGGCGACATCGATACCATCGTCGGCAAGGCGCTCGAGAAGGATCGCGAGCGACGCTACGGCTCGGCGGCCGAGCTGGCAGCCGACCTTCGCCGCTATCTGCGCGACGAGCCGATTATCGCCCGGCCGCCGTCGCGAGGATATCAATTCCGCAAGTTCGCCAAGCGCAACAAGGCCTTGGTGGGGGGCGTGGCCGGCGTGGTTTTGGCGCTGGCAATCGGGACGATCGTCTCGGTGTGGTTCGCGTTCGGCCAGGCCCGCGCCCGTAAGGCGGCCCAGGCACAGGCCACCATCGCCGAAGCCACGACCAACTTCTTGATCGAGGACATCCTGGGCGCCGTCGACCCGTCGCGCTCGCTCGGGCGGGACATGAGCGTCCGCGAGGCCCTCGATCGGGCCGTCGAGAAGCTGGAGGCCGGCGCGCTGGCCGACCAGCCGGTCGTCGAGGCGGCCGTACGCTCGGCCATCGGCGACACCTACATCTCGCTCTCGGCCTACGACCAGGCCGAGCGACACCTCACGCGCTGCCTCGATCTACGCCGCGCCAGCCTCGGAGAACGCCATGCGGACACGCTGGTCGCCATGAACTCGCTGGGCATCCTCTATCTGAACTGGAACCGCTACGAGCAGGCCGAGCCGCTGCTGGTGCGGGCTGCCGCGCTGCGCCGCGAGGTCCTGGGCACCCAGGACCGCTTCACGCTCGGCTCGATGAACAACCTGGCCAACCTGTACTACGCGCGCGGGAAATACGCCGAGGCCGAGCCGATTTACCGCGAGCTCACCGAGCTGGGCCCAAAGTTGCTCGGCGAGGATGACCGCTACACGCTGAACTTTATCGCCAACCTGGCCCGGCTCCTCCAGCGGCTGGATCGCTATGACGAGGCCGAGCCGCTCGGCCGGCGCGTTCTGGAGATCCGCACGCGGGTATTGGGGGAGCGCCATCCCGACACGCTGGTCTCGATGAACAACCTAGCGGTGATGTACCGCGCATGGGGCAAGCTGGACCAGGCCGAGCCGCTTCAGGCCCGAGTGCTCGAATTGAGGCGGGAGGTGCTGGGACCCGAGCACGGCGACACGATCTCAACCCAGCACAACCTGGCCGGGCTGTACGCCGACCAGGGCCGCTACTCGGAAGCCGAGCCGCTCCTGCTCGAGGTCATCGAGGTCCGCGAGCGCACGCTCGGGCCCGATCACGAGCGCACGCTCAATTCACGCTACGCACTGGCCGAACTCTACGTCGATCAGCAGCGCTGCCCGGACGCGGAGCCGCTGCTGGTCCGCGTGGCCGATGGGCGCCGCCGGCTGCTCGGCGAGCAGCACTTGTCCACGCTTGAGACCATGCACCGCCTGGCCCAGTGCCAGATGGCCCGGCAGGACTACGCGGCCGCCGAGCCGCTCCTGCGACATTGCGACGCGGCCCTCGAACGGATGAACACCGCTCCGACTCGCCTTCACCGATCCGTGCTCGAGCTCCTGATCACCGTGCTCGAGCAGGGAAACCGTCAGGATGACGTGCTGCCTTTCCGCGAGCGACTGACCCGGATGGATCCGGCCCAGTGATTCTGGTTCCGTCCTCGGGCCGGCATGTTCGTCAGTCGCCACGACGATAATGATGTAGAGTTGCACGACTTCGCCGTCCTGGCCCACTTGTTCGGCAGCAGATGCGATTGATGGTCAGCCAGATGCCTCGACGCGATGGTCGAGCAGGCAAGTGCTCCCGGTCTGGCATGGCGCCGCACGCCTTGCTACCATCACGCGATTCGCGCGAGAGTGATGGGGAAACCCGTCGTCGCCTGCGTCCCGCGCACCGCTCCGAATCGATGGACGCCCGGAAGGACGAATCCGACAGCCACGTGACCCGGCTGCTGTGCGAGGCCGGTCTGGACAACCGCGCCGCGGCCGATGAATTGCTTTCGGTCGTCTACCAGCAGCTCCGCAGGATCGCGCAGCAGCGGATGGCCGGCGAGCGCACGGACCATAGCCTGCAGGCGACCGACCTGGTGCACGAGGCCTACCTGCGGCTGATCGGCGATCAGAAGGTGGCCTGGGCCGGCCGGGCGCACTTCTTCCACGCCGCGGCCGAAGCCATGCGGCGCATCCTGATCGAGCACGCCCGCGCCAAGGGCCGGATCAAGCGCGGCGGGGCCGTCGAGCGCAAGCGCTTGCCACTCAGCGTGGTGGATCTGGCCGTCCTGGCCGATCCCGACGAAATCCTGTCCGTCGATGACGCCGTTTGTCGCCTGGAGAGGCAGGACGCCGACCTGGGCCGGCTCGTTCGGCTGCGGTTCTACGCCGGCTTGAGCGAGCGCGAGACGGCGCAGGTTCTGGGTGTCTCCGATCGCACGGTGCGGCGCGACTGGCTGCTGGCCAAGGCCTGGCTGAGCCGGGCGCTGCGTCCGGGCGAATCTGACGGGTGAGCGATGAACGATCGCGACTGGCGCCGGGTCAAGGAAGTCTTCCACGCGGTGGTTGCCCTGCCGGCCGAAGCGCGACCCGGCTATTTGCGGCAAGCCTGCGGCGACGATGCGGCGCTGTGTGCCGAAGTCGAATCGCTGCTGGCGGCCGCTGACGGAGCGGGAGCGCTCATGGCCTCGCCCACGGCCGACCGCTGGTTCGACGCCGAGCGGGTGCGCTGCGACTCATCCGAGGTTGCACTACCCCAATCACGCGACGTGCGCCTGGTGCAGGCGGCCGCGGCGGAAGCCGGCCGCATCGACAACGAAGCTGGACCCGGAATCAACGAAGCTGGACCCGGAATCCCTTCCGGGTCTGAGACTCGCACGAGCTTGTGCCCCGAAGTGCCCGGCTCCCAGATTGGACCTTACAAGCTGCTCGAGCGGATTGGCGAGGGTGGGTTCGGAACGGTATATCTTGCCGAGCAGAAGCAGCCGGTGCGCCGCAAGGTGGCCGTCAAGGTCATCAAGCTCGGCATGGACACCCGCTCCGTCATCGCCCGCTTCGAGGCCGAGCGGCAGGCGCTGGCCATGATGGACCATCCGCACATCGCCAAGGTCTTCGACGCCGGCGCCACGGACACCGGCCGGCCGTACTTCGTGATGGAGCTGGTCAAGGGCGTGACCATCACACAGTACTGCGATGATCAGCGCGTTCCGCTGCGTGAGCGCCTGGCGCTGTTCACTGACGTCTGCCACGCCGTTCAGCACGCGCATCAGAAGGGGATCATCCATCGCGATCTGAAGCCCTCCAACGTGCTGGTCAGCCGGCACGATGACAAGCCGGTGGTCAAGGTGATCGACTTCGGCATCGTCAAGGCCACCGGCGGGCGGTTGACCGACCAGACCATCCACACCGAGTGGCGTCAGCTCATCGGCACGCCGGCCTACATGAGCCCCGAGCAGGCCGGCATGTCCGACCTGGACGTGGACACGCGCAGCGACATCTATTCGCTGGGCGTGCTCTTGTACGAACTGCTGACCGGCACACCACCGTTCGACCCGCGCCAGCTCCTCAGCGCCGGCTTCGACGAGATGTGCCGCATCATCCGCGAAGTCGAGCCGCCCAAGCCGTCCACGCGCGTCAGCGGGTGGCATGCCCAAGCGAAGCGCGGGCATGAAGTATCAGACGCCGAGCATGGCCGAGGCTTCGCCTCTGCCATGCCACACGGCTCCTCAGAACTCAGGACTCAGCACTCAGCACTCGCGGTCGCCCAACACCGCCGCAGCGATCCGCAGGCGCTGGCCCGCAGCCTACGCGGCGACCTCGACTGGATCGTGATGAAATGCCTGGAAAAGGACCGCACGCGGCGCTACGAGACGGCCAACAGCCTGGCGGCCGACATGCGCCGCTACCTCGACGGCGAACCGGTGCTGGCCACACCGCCCAGCAAGGCCTATCACCTCAGCAAGTTCGTCCGCCGCAACAAAGGGGGCGTGCTCGCAGGTGCATCGGTCGCGACGGCGCTGCTGCTGGGCGGCATCGGAACCACGGCCGGCATGCTGCAGGCGCTTCGATCGGCCGACGAAACGCGGCACCAGGCGAAGATCGCTCGCGACAACGAAATCAAGGCGCAAGAGGAAGCGGCCAGCGCTCAGCACGCGGCGGAGTTGGCGAGACAGGAACGCGACAAGGCCGAACGCATCGCACGCTTCATGTCCGACATCTTCCAGGGCGTCACGCCTTCGGTAGCGCTCGGCCGCGACACGGCCATGTTGCGCGAGATGCTGAACACCGCAGCGGCGCGGATCGAAAAAGGGGAACTGCACGATTCGCCCGACGCCGAACTCCGTCTGCGCTGGACCATCGGCAGCGCCTTACAGGATATCGCCGCGGACGGCGCGCTGCAGCGGGCCGAGACGTTCCTGCTTCCCACGCTCTCCCTGGCCGAACGGTTCTCCGGTCCAGAAAGCGAGGAGATGGCCGTGAGCCTCAGCCGCGTGGCAGACTCCCTGGACGCGCTCGGGCGAACGGCCGAGGCGCTGCCGAAGTGCGAGGCAGCACTTGCGATCCGCCGAAAACTGTTCCACGGCGATCACGCGAAAGTGGCCGAGAGTCTGAATGATGCTGCAAATTGCCTCGCTTCATTAAGGCAGTACGCCGAGGCGCTGTCGAATGCCGAAGCGGCTCTGGAGATGCGGCAGCGACTCTTTCCAGGCAACCATCCCGATGTGGCTTCCAGCCTGGACCTCACCGCGAACTGTCTCAGTTCATTGGCGCGCGACGCGGAGGCGCTCCCCAAGTATCAGGCGGCGCTCGCGATGCGCCAGCGGCTCTTTCCCGGCGACCGTCCCGAGGTAGCGGGGAGTCTCCATAACCTGGCGGTTTGCGTCCAGGCGCTGGGAAGGTCCACCGAGGCGCTGCCAAAGTTCGAAGCGGCCCTCGAGATGAACCAGCGCGTCTATCCTCACGAGCATCCCGAGACCGCCACGAGCCTGAGCACCCTCGCGGGCTGCCTCCTGTCACTGGATCGAGCCCAGGAGGCTTTACCGAAGTTCGAAGCGGCGCTCGCCATGCGCCAGCGGCTGTTCGACGGGGACCGCCCGGAGTTGGCAGGAAGCTTGAACAATCTGGGGCTATGTCTCCGGGCGCTAGCGAAGCCCGCCGAGGCGCTTCCCAGGTTCGAGGCCGCGCATGAAATGAATCGGCGGCTTTACGGCGACGATCATCCGGAGTTGGCGGCAACCCTCGGCAACCTCGGGCTCTGCCTTCAATCACTCGGTCGATCCGCCGAAGCAGAACAGATATTGGCGGAGATACTGGTCGCGAACGGCAACCTCGCGGAAGCGATCGATGGATTGCGAACGCTTGTGGCGACGCAGAAAGCCCAGCTCCCGTCCATGCATGTGTGGCGGTCAAATGGACTTGCGGCCCTGGGTTCTGTCCCGTTGAAGGACTCGGCGCGGCAGTCCGCCGTCGAAGCCGAGTCGTTGCTGGCCGAATGCCTGGACATTCGCGAGAAGGCACTTGGACCTGGCCATGTAGCCAGCTGGGTGAAGTATGAATCGATGAACAAGCTGGGCACGGCGCTCGCTGCTCAGGGCAAGTTCGTCCAGGCAGAGCCGTTGCTTCTGGACGGCTTCGAGGGCATGAAGCACGATCCGCGCGTCCCGCCAGCGACCCCGTTGGTGGACCGAAAGCGGGAGGCGCTGGAGGGGATCATCAAGCTTTACACCGACTGGGACGCCGCTGAGCCGGGGCACGGTTATGGCGCAAAGGCGGCTCAGTGGCGGCTGCAAGTTAAACCTGACTATCGACCGCCGTAGCGGCGACCGTTCGGCTGATCTCACAAGGCACCACGGCGCGCGAAATTTACTGGGGAAACGTGAAACACGAGGGATGCTCCCTCGGTCCCCGAGAGGCTGCGCGCCAAACTATTGAAGGAGGGTTCGATGCGATTCACACTCGAAAGCGCCGGCACTGCGTTGGCGTTGCTGTTCTTGCCCAGCCCCCGTACGCTGGTGGGCCTCACGCTCCTGTGCGGAGCAACCGCGGCCTTCGGAGATGCCATCGTCAACCTCGACGCCAAGTTGGCTGGCGCATCCATTTTGCAGGCGGACGCGGATGGCAACTTCATCGGCAAACCGCAGTTCATGGAGGATTTCGAACCCAACAGCGGCCTCGACTTCTCGGGCAGCGCCTCGGCCGCCTACAACGACATGGGCTTCGTCGGCTCGGCCTCCAGCACCTGGGACCACGCCTACAACCCCAGCGACCCGGGCCTGGGGGGCGCCTTCTCTACCGTCCACCTGAGCGGTTCGGCTGGTTCGAATTCCACCTCAGACGGATTCTGGTCGGACCAGCTTTCCGCCTTCGGAAGCACCGTCGTCTACTTCAGCATCGTGTCGGACACGCTGTGGACGTTCGACGCTGACGTAGAGGGGACGACCTCTGGCGCCGGCAGCCTCGCCTATTTCTTTTTCGTGTTTAATGAAGAGTCCACCGTTCAATACGGCGAAGCAAGCGGAATGGCATCCAGCGGCGAGAGTCTCAATGACTCCCTGCACCTGAGCGGCGTCATTCCCGCGGGCAACTATCTCTTCTCCATGGCTGTGGGCGCGTTTCAGAGCTACGAGTTCGCGTCGGGCAGCGGCAGCGCCTCGATCGAGCTGACCAACGGCGTCTTCACGATTCCCGAGCCAAGCACGGCCGCGCTTCTTGGCATCGCGGCCCTGGCGCTCTGCCGGCGCCGCGGGTGCTGAGGACCGCCCTGCGCCGGCCAAGCGGCGAATCCCCGTTTGGACGCCGGCTCGACGACGTAAGTCTCGCCCCAACCATAAAGAAGCCCTTCGGCGCGCGCGCCGAAGGGCCGGTTGTTTCGTCAACTCGGGGCGTGCGGATAGCGTACGACTGGGGCTGCTGGCCGACGGCTCTATCGTCGCCTGGGGGTCCAACTTCGCCGGCGAATGCGACGTCCCGCCGCCGAACAGAGACTTCGTGGCCATCGCTGCCGGCGCAGACCACAGTCTGGCCGTGCGGGCCTGCTTCGGCGACCTGACCGGTGACGGCCAGGCCGATCTGGCGGATTACAACGTGCTCCTGGCGCACTTGGGAACCATCGCCGCGACCTACACCGACGGCGACCTCGACCACGACACCGATGTCGACCTGCACGACTTCGCGCTGCTCGCGAACTCTTTCGGGAATCTGTGTCCCTGAAAACGCACGCTGTCGACGCCCTCGCCCGCTTGAATTCCGTTATCGCTTTTGCTAGCTTATCCGAAGGTGCCGCGCGCTCGGCCGCGTGCCTTCTTGGCGGAAGTGGCCGATTGACCGGAAGCCTCTCCTTGCGACCGTTCTCGCCGTAACACTCGCAAGCTGGCGATCGTGGCAAGTCAACGCGACGGCGTGCCGGAAGGGAGCACCCAATCATGAGACTCAACGTATGCGAGGCATTCGGTGTGTGCGCCTGTGCGCGCTCGTCTGCGCGGGCCGCGGCCATCGCCGCCCTGCTATGGTTGTGGCCCTTTGCGCATCCAGCAGCACAAGCACAAGGTCCAGTCACCACCGCGTTCACGTATCAGGGCCGCCTGCTCGATGGCGGCGTCGCTCCCACGGGAACCTACGACTTGCAGTTCCGGCTCTTCACGGCAGCGACGACGCCGCCGGGTGTGCAAGTCGGCTTGACACTGGTGTTCGATAACGTCGCGGTCACGAACGGGCTGCTGACGGTCGTGCTCGACTTTGGCGCCCTGTACGACGGGTCCGTCCGCTTTCTTGACATCGGCGTGCATCCGGGCGCCGAGCCGGTCGGCAATCCGTACACGATACTCACGCCACGCCAAGCGCTGACCGGTGCGCCGTACGCGCTGGGCATCCGCCTGACCCAGAGCGAGTCGGTCAGCAGCGCCTCGGCGGCTCTCAGCATCACCAACAACGGCACCGGCCACGCGGCCAGCTTCACCGGACCCGATAACAACGGCACGACCGCGGCGCTGCGCGTCGGCTCCGGCTCCCAAATCATGCTGTTGGACGGTAACGAGCTCGACTCGTTGGACGCCGGCGGCCTGTTCATCAACAACAACACAGTGGGCAACGTGGTGCTCGCGGCTGGCGGCGGACATGTCGGCGTGCGAAACACCGCGCCGCCCGCGAGCCTCAGTGTTGGCAACCCAACGGTGGTGAACGTCTTTGTGCCCGGCGACAGCACGTGTTTCGTCGCGCAGGCCACCGCGGGCTGTAGCGACCCCGGCTGCCAGAACCTCGTCTGCGCCGTGGATTCGTTCTGCTGCAATAATGCCTGGGACAGCGTGTGCGTCGGCGAAGCCAATGACCTGTGCATCGGGCGTGTGGGCATCGGCACGAGTGCTCCCGAGGTGAGGCTGCACATTGCCGGCGGGCCGGACGCCACGCCGGCCACCGGCGGCTTCATCGTCGTGGGAAACCTGACCGGAACCAACATCGTCATCGACAACAACGAGATCATGGCCCGCAACAACGGCGCCGTGGCGCCGCTGGCCATCAACGCGGAGGGTGGCAACGTCCACATCTTGCAGACCGGCGGCGGTAACGTGGGCATCGGGACGACCTCGCCCAGCGCCGTCTTGCACGCCACGGGGTCCGCGTCCATCAATCGCGGCGTTCTTTATGGGGTGCAGTCGGCCGGCTCGACGGGCGGGGCCGGTGTGTTCGGACTCTCGACGCTTAACAACTCCAACGGCGTCATCGGCGAGGCCAACGCCGGGGCGTCTGCCTTCGGCGTGTGGGGTATGAGCTCAACGGGCGACGCCGGCCACTTCACTGGCGACGTCGACGTCGAGGGCTCGCTGTCCAAGGACGGCGGTGCGTTCAAGATCGACCACCCGCTCGACCCGGCCAACAAGTACCTCTATCACTCGTTCGTCGAGAGTCCGGACATGATGAATGTCTACAACGGCAACGTCGTGACGGACGCTGACGGTTACGCCACGGTGACGATGCCCGATTGGTTTGGTGTGCTGAACCGCGACTTCCGCTACCAGCTCACTGTGCTCGACGAGGGCGACAGCGATGAATTCGTGATCGCCAAAGTCGTCGGCAAGATGGCCGACAATCAGTTCACCATCCGCACGAGTGCCGGCAACGTCGAGGTGTCGTGGCAGGTAACCGGCATCCGCCGGGACGCGTGGGCCGACGCGCACCGAATCCAGGTCGAGGTCGACAAGGCCGACTACGAGCGGGGTTTCTATCGGCATCCCGAGCTTTATGGCCAACCCCTTTCGAAGAAGATTGAAGAGGCGACGCGGCCGGGCAGCATGACCCAGTCCGCGACAGACGTCGTGGCGACGCCGGCGGATGATGGTCGCGCGGCCACGCCCGTATCGACGCGCGGCCGACCTTGAATCGGAACTCTCGGCTTGTTGTGAGTCGACATGCCCGCTCCCGGCGCGCCGGGATTGGGCATGCCACCCACACCGACCCGCGATTCGTCATGCCCGCGCTGCGCTTGGGCATGCCACCCACGCCGACGCGCGACCGGCGGACGGGACGCTGGCGCCGTCCACCATCCCGGCGGGCGGCGAGTCTGGAATGGCTGCGGGCGGGGACGCCCGCGCTCCAGGTCAGGCGCTGTTGCGGGCGCGGAATTCCTGGTAGGCCGGGCAGACGGCCGGGTTGCCGCAGCACACGTCGCGGATGTACTCGTAGTAGACGTTGGGCGACATGCCGTACTGCTTGCGCAGCGGGCACTTGAGCGCGACGCGCGGCTTGGTCGTGCGCATGTTCCCGACGATCAGCGACTGCAGGTAGACCTGGTTCTTGCCGGCGAAGCACTGCATGTGCCGGTTGAGGCGGCGCTCAAGTTCCGTCAGATTCGCAGCTTGCTCCTGCTCGGTAATCGGAGGCGGCTCGCCGCGGGCTTCCTGGCTGGACTGAAGCGCTTTCGAAATGGCCTGGTTAAAGGCGTCGCGCTCGATCGGATCCTCCAGGAAGGCCACCGCCCCCAGCCGCATGGCCAGCGGCTGGTGCAGCCCGGTGCCTGGTCCGGCCAGCACGACCGACGGAATCGTCAACCCCATTCGCTTGATGAATCGGAGCAGCTCGAGCGCCTCGCGCTTCTTGGCCTCCAAGCCGACGACCACCAGGTCAGGCGGGTGCTTGGCCAGCGCCTTCTCGGCCTGGACGATGTCATCGACGGCATGGACGTGATGATGCAGCGCGGCGTATGCCTCCAAGACTCTGCGCGTGGTTCGATCCGGGTGAACGACCAGCAGTTTGGCCATCTATGGGTCTCTTGCCGGGTTAGGACGCCGGGGCGCTCGGGGACACACCTCCCCACTGGCCCGAATTGAGCGATTCTAGACATCTGTGGACGGTCGATCAACACCTGGCGTGAATTCGCAGCCGTCGCCATGCCGGCGTGGCGTGCGCGTACACGCGAGGGCTCACGGGCCAGCGTGCTTGCGTTCCCAGACCTCCTCAGCTTCCGGCCGGCGGATGTAGATCGGCACGAGCATGCGCGGGTCGTCGTAGCCTTCGGTGGCTGCCCCGAGGCGCCCGAGCCGCCAGACAACTTCGGCCTTGGCGCGGTTGAGTGGCTCCGTTAGCACCGTCAGTCCGCTCGAATCCACGGCGGCACGGTGATACGCGACGCCCTCGCCCAACACGGCGCAGCTCGGCGGCAATCCGGCCAGGAATGTGCGCGGGTCCAGCTCACGGGCTGGCGTTGTCGCCACGTATCGATCGCCGTCTAGCGCGAAGACGGCCGCGAATACGTTCTGACGCTTGGCATCGAGCAAGACGGCGACGAATTGCGGTGAGGGTGACACGTCGAGCGCGTTCTGCGCGACCACGTCCAGCGTCGGCACGCGCACCACGCGCACACCGCCGGCCCACGCCAGCGTTCGGGCTACGGTGATGCCGATGCGCAGGCCGGTGAAACTCCCCGGCCCGCCGGAAACGTACAATTCGCTGACCTGCGTTGGCGCAACGCGGTGTTGGCGGCACAGCCGGTCGATGGTCGGCATGAGCTCGACCGCGTGCTGCAGCGCAGTGCTGAACGTGGCAACGTGAAGCAGGTCGTCCCCGCGGGCGATCGCCACGCTGCCGATCCGCCCGGACGTTTCGATGGCGACGGCAGACGCATCGATGGCGGTCGCCCTTGCGGGCGGCGCGTCGGCGCGGGATGGGTCGGGACCGCTCACGTTGGCATTTCTCCGTACGCGATGCGTTGAGCGGGTGGCATGGGCAAGCGGCCGTTTGCTTGCCCGTGCAGACCCCGCGACATTCTCTCGGCAGCACGGGCAAGCGATCGGGGGACCCCAACCGCAAAAAGACCGCGGTTGGGGACCCCTCGTCGCCAGAAGCCGCGACGATCGCTTGCCCATGCCACCCCGGTCGTTTGCCTATGCCACCCGGGTCGCTCGCCCATGCCACCGCGATGGCGCATCGTCGCGCACGGTCGCTTAGTATACGGCACAGCCGCCGATGCGAGACGCCATGAATTCGACGAGCAGAGAATTGCAGTTCCGAAGCGCGACCGGCAAGACCCGCGCCTACTACGTCGCCAGCACGCACTGGGACCGCGAATGGTACGAGTCGTTCCAGGAGTATCGCTTTCGCCTCGTACGCGTGCTGGACGAGGTGTTGGACGTGATGGCCGCTGACCCAGCCTTTCGTTGCTTCCAGACGGATGGCGTCTCGATCATCGTGGACGACTACCTCGAGATCCGGCCCGAGCGGCGGGAGCAAGTGCGACGACTGGCGGCGGCCGGGCGGCTGCGCATCGGGCCGTGGTACACGATGCCCGACGAGCATCTGGTGAGTGGCGAGTCGTTGATCCGCAACCTCGAATACGGCATCCGCACGGCCGAGAAGTACGGTCCGGCGTCGCGGGTTGGGTTCGTGTGCGACACGTTTGGCCACATTTCGCAGCTCCCGCAAATCCTGCGGGGGTTCTCGATCGATCACGCGCTGCTATGGCGCGGCACGAGCGAGGACACGCACGGCGGGCTGTTCTGGTGGCGCGGGGCCGATGGCTCGCGCGTCGTGGCCCATCGCTTCGGCGTCACGGACGGCTACTGCGCGTTCGCCAACAGGGTGCGTCGTGCGTCCGATCCGGCCAAGCCGTTCTCGCTCGACGACGGGTTTGAGGGCCTCAAGTCGTTCGTGCACGAGCAGCACCAGCGGGTCGACGTCGACGCGATCCTCCTGTTCGATGGGGCCGACCACCTCGAGATCGAGCCGGGCATGCCTTCGTTGCTGGCCCGCGCCGCCGAGTCGATGCCCGACGTTGCCGTCGTCCATGCCGGGCTCGATGAGTACATGCGCGACGTGCTGCGCCAGGCGGATCGCATCCGCCGTACGTTTGACGGCGAGCTGCACGAACCCGGGCGGCTGACCGACGACGCTTGCTGGCTCATTCCGGGCGTGCTGAGCAGCCGCGTCAACCTGAAGCTGGCCAATCGCCGCTGCGAAGACGAGCTGATCCTGTGGGCCGAGCCGTTCGCGACGCTGGCAGCGCAAGCCGCAGAGCATGAGTACCCGGCGCGGTTCCTCACGCTGAGTTGGCAGTATCTGCTCACCAACCACGCGCACGACTCGATCTGCGGCTGCAGCATCGATCAGGTTCACAGGGATATGATTTATCGTTTCGACCAGTCATACCTGATCTCGCACCGCGCCTCGGCCGAAGCGCTCGAAGCGATCGCCAGCCGCGTCGAACGGCCCGAGCTCGGCCCGAATGACTTCGCACTGGTCGTGTTCAATCCGGCCCAGATGGCGATCGATGGTCCGGTGGACTTGACGCTCCGCTTTCCGCACGACACGACCTTCACATTCCACGAGTTCTTCTGGTTTGAGGCGAAGATGGGCTTCCGGCTGTTCGATGCGGCGGGTAACGAGCTGGCCTACGACTACATCTCCCATCGCCGCCATCGCCGCAGCTTCCGCCGTCCGCGGCGCAAGATGCCCGTGCACGTCGAGCAGCACGAGGTCGACGTCACGCTGCCATTGTCGGTGCCGGCGTTCGGCTACACCCGCGTCGTGTGTCGGCCCCAAGCGGGGCCGACTCGCCATCTGTTGCGGCCGATAGCCGTCGGCGACTCGACGCTCGAAAACGAGCACCTGAGGGTTCGCGTGAATCCCAACGGCTCGCTGAGCCTTGAGGACAAGCGCAGCGGGCAGACATACGATCGGCTGCTGGTCTACGAGCAGCGGGCCGACATCGGCGACGGCTGGTATCACGGTGTGGCCGTCAACGACGAGATCTTCACGTCAACGGCCTGCCCGGCCGACGTCGCCTTGGTTGAGCACGGGACCTTCAAGGCCACGCTGCGGATCGCGGTGCGCATGCGCGTGCCCGAGTGCTGGCAATTCGATTCGATGACGCGCAGCGATCGGCACGCCGAACTGCGGATCGAATCGTTCGTGACGCTGCGGCGCGGCGCCGACTCTCTGGACGTCCGCACGGTCGTTCACAACCACGTCCGCGATCACCGCCTGCGCGTCCTGTTCGAAAGCGGGGCGAAGACCGACACGTACTTTGCGGATTCCGCGTTTGACGTGATCGAGCGAACCATCGCCCTCCCCGACGACAACCACACGTACAAAGAGCTCGCCCTCGAAACGCGGCCACAGGCGAATTGGACTGCCGTTCATGACGGCACGCGCGGGCTGGCGGTGGTCTCGCCGGATCTGTACGAGTCGTGCGTCCGCGACGTGCCCGAGCGCACGCTGGCCTTGACATTGTTGCGGGCGTTCCAGCGGTCTGTGTTTACCAACGGCGAAGAGGGCGGCCAGGTCCAGGGCCGTCACGAGTTCCGATATCTCCTGGTTCCACTGTGTGGGGACCTGCCCCGCACGCACCTGACCCACTTGGCTCAGCGCACGGCCGGCGGCGTGCGCGGCGTGCAGGTCGGGGCGGGTAACGATCGCGTTCGCGAGCAGCCTCCCCTCGCGAGCACGGGCGGGTTGATGCGACCCGGCGGCGCCGGGTCAATCATCACATCGCTGCGCCGCCGCGAGGACGGGCGGATCGAGCTGCGCCTGCATAACCCCACCGACCACCCGCTTCACGAGTCCGTAACCTTTGATTTCGATATCACTTCGGCGCGGAGCGTCGATTTCGAGGGACGGACGCTGGCAACGATCCCGTCCGGTCGCCGCGAGCTATTCATCGACCTCGGACCCAAGCAGATCGTCACGCTCGCGATCGAGTCGCCGCACGGGCGCGCCGCCACGGCGCGCTGATGTCGCGCAGCGCCGTCCAGTATTCATGCTTGTTGCGACGGACCTCGGCAGGGTTGAAATGCGAGGCGCGCTCGAACGCATCGCGCGACCGAGCTGCCAGCCGCTCGCGCCGCCCGATGTGCGCCCGGATCAGTTCAGCCAGCCCGGCCGGGTCGCTGGGCGCGACCATTTGAGCGGCGTCGAGCACGTCGGGCATGCCTCCGACCGTGGTGCTGATTACCGGCAGTCCGCGGGCCATGGCCTCGAGCGGCGCCCGGGGCATGCCCTCGGTGAGCGACGGCAACACAAACAGGTCGGCACGATCCAGGCGTGTGAACAGCTCCGGACCCCACGGCACCATGCCGGCCAGCTCGATTCGATCCGACAGGCCAGACTGGGCGACCAGCGCCCGCAGCGGCTCGAGTTCAGGTCCGCCGCCGATGGCTTCGAGCGACCAACGCCGCTCGCCGCTCTGGTCGAGCCGCTTGAGCGCGAGAATCAGCTCGCGGCAGCCCTTCTCCGGGCTTAGCCGGCCAACCGAGACCAGCTTGAGCGGATCGCCGGAAAACGTCTCGACACCGCGCGGGCCCGTGATGACGCCGTCGGCCAGCTCGACCTCGGCAAACACGAAGCTCGGAGCCCGGCAGCCCGTACCGTAGTCGCGTTGCAGACTGCTCGACCAATAGTGTACGCACGATGCCCCTTCGACCTGCTTGCAACCGAGCCAATGGGTAAGGGCCGGAACCATTCGGGCGAGCCCAAACCGCTGCAACGACGGCAGCATGGCCACGGTGAAGCCCTCGTGACCCATGACCGTCCGAGCATACGGTCGTCGCCCCGCCTTCAGCCAGAACCAGGCGAACGCTGAGATCGTGCTGCCCTTCAGCAGGCAGCAGTCGGCCTCGGCCAGCGCCGCGCGCACGTGCAGCAGGTTGTCAACCGTGTGCCGGATATTCTGCCAGAAGCCGGCGTACTCCCGCAGCGGCAGGAAGCGGACACCCGGACCGTCCGCCCGGTTCCAACCGGGCTCGACGGTCGAGCGCTGGGCGACGCGGGCCACGAGGCGGACTTCTGAGAACACGTCCAGGTACTGCTTCCAATAGGAATAGGGCAATGCGATCGTGCCGTACACGCCGTCCGGCGTCGAGACGTAATGATCGTCGAGGAAAACAACGAGCGTGTTGGCTCCGGGCATTGGTGGCGTTCACAAACCTTGTATCGTTCGTGTGCGTACGGTCATCACACGGTCGCGTCCGTTCAAGCGCGGGGCGATTGTGAAGCAGCGCGCCGCATAACGCAACCGCCCGCGCATAGCGCGCATGCCTGAGTTGTTGACCGGTCCTCGCTCACAGGCTAGTGTTACGATGTGACGACACTGAGTCTTCCAGTAACGCCAACGCAGGTGATCGAACTCGCCCGGCAGTTGCCCGCCGAGGAGCAGCGCCGGCTGGTCGCCGTCCTTACGGCCGAGCGTTTCCGGAGTGTGCTGGCCGAATCCGACCGCGCCCGCGCCGGCCTGCCAGAGCTGTCAGACGAGGAAATTGAAGCCGAACTCCGCGCCGTGCGTGAGGCGCGCCGGCGGGATCAGGCCCGGTGCGACTCCTGATTGACGCAAATCTAATGGTCCGGGCGCTTCTGACGGATGGCCCGGCCCGGCGGTTCTTCGAGTTGGCGCCACTTGAGCATACGCTGCTCTGTGGGCAGGCGCAGATTGCCGAACTACACGACGTTGCATCGCGTCCACGTCTTCAGATTCCGAGCGCCGCCGTGAGACAATTCGTCGATCGCTTGGCGCTCTGCGGCGAACGTGTGAGTCAGGCGGCGGAACCGATCAGCGACTGCCGTGATCCCGATGACAACTGTCTGCTGGCATTGGCGCTTGGCGGCGCGGCCGAGGTCGTGCTGACAGAGGACCAGGATCGGCTCACACTCGACCCGTGGCGGGGAATCCGCATTATGCGCCTCGTGCATTTCGTTCAAGAGTTTCCGTTGCCCGAAAGCCCAGAAAGCCTCGAGCAGTTCGGCGAGCTGGTCCTTCAACGCGGCCGGTGGCGCTGGTAGACTTGCCCGGAAGACCCGAATGCGATCGGCCCAGCAACTCCTTCACAGCCGGACCCGTGTGCGGCCAAGGTATGCCCTGATGCCGCTGCAGGGGTTCCCCGTTTCGCGGCTGCCGAATTGGACCGACACGGACGCACGCGTGCTCGCGGCGCCGGCGCTCGGGGCGGCGTTCGTCGAGTATCTGCTCGACATCCGGCCGGGCGGCGGAACTCGATACGCGGCCGACGGGCGAGTCGAAACGTTCGTCTACCTGTTGTCTGGATCGGCCGAGCTGACCATGGAGCACGGCACCCCGCAGCGCCTGAGCGAAGGCGCATTCACGTTTGTCCCGCACACGCACGGCTACGCGCTGCGCGCGATCGACGCGACCAGCGCGCTCCTGTTGCGCAAGGCCTACGAGCTGGCGAGCGGTGTGGAACCGCCCGCGCCGCTCGTCGGCCAGCAATCCGAGGTGGTGGCCGAAGTCTACCAGGGCAATCCGCACGCCCGCCTGCAGACGCTGTTGCCCGACGACGTGCGCTTCGACCTGGCCATGAACATCTTCACGTTCGAGCCCGGACACAGCCTGCCCGTGGTCGAGACGCACGTCATGGAGCACGGTTTGTACTTCCTTCAGGGCAAGGGTGTGTACTACCTCGACGACGAATGGATGGAGGTTGAGGCCGGCGACTTCATCTGGATGGGTCCCTACGTGCCGCAGTCGTTCTACGCCACGGGGCCGGTGGCTTCGCGCTATATCTATTACAAGAACGTCAACCGTGACATACCGCTCTAAATCACCGTGCGCATGCGTAGCCGTCGTAGCGGGTGGCATGGGCAAGCGGCCGTTTGCTTGCCCGTGCAGACCACACGACAATCTCTCGGCAGCACGGGGCAACCGATCTCGCCAAGCGCCGCGACAATCGCTTGCCTATGCCACTCCGACGGCACAACTTTGGCGCACGGCATTGGGTTCGACGCCAGAAAGGGTGAAATGGAGAGGATCTACCGCGACGCCGACGTCGACGCCAGCGTGCTGATGGGCAAGCAGGTCGCCGTCATCGGCTACGGCATTCAGGGCAAGGTGCAGGCGGCCAACATCCGCGACAGCGGCTTCGCCGTGATCGTCGGCACGCGCCCGCCGGAAGACTCACCCAGCCGCGAGCAGGCCAAGGCCGACGGCTTCGAGTCGATGTCGATCGCCGAGGCGACCCGGCGGGCTGACATCCTGCTGATCCAGCTGGCCGATCCGGCCCAGCCGCCGATCTACAAGGCCGACATCGCTCCGAACCTGTCGGCCGCCAAGACGCTGTGCTTCTGCCACGGGTTCAACGTGCTCTACGGCGCGATCCAGCCGCCACCCGACGTCAACGTGGTCCTGTTCGTGCCCAACGCGCCCGGGCATTTTGTCCGCGAGAAGTACAAAAAGGGCGAGGGCATCTACGGCTGCATCAGCGTCGATCAGGACGCCACCGGCCAGGCCCGCCCGATCGCGCTGGCCATCGCCAAAGCCGTCGGCAGCACGCGGGCCGGCGTGGTCGAGCTCAGCTTCCAGCACGAGACCGAAGGCGACAACTTCGAAGAGCAGGTGCTCTACGGCGGCGCGATCCAGCTCATGCGGCTGACGTACCAGATCATGGTCGAGCACGGCTATCCGCCCTCGTTCGCCTATGCCAAGGCCATCCGCTCGCTCCGCAGCGTGATTGACGTGATGGACGAGGTCGGCATCGAGGAGTACATCTCACGCCGCTCGAGCCGCACCTGCGAGTTCGCCGTTCGCACCCGCGGCCCGCGCGTGGTCGACGAGGCCGAAATGCGCCGCATCTTCGCCGAGACCGAGCGCGGCGAGTTCGCCCGCGACTGGATGCAGGAATGGTCGCTCGGCATGCCCACGCTCCACCGCCTCCGCCGCAGCGGTGCCGAAAGCGACATGGAAAAAACTGGCCGCCAGTGGCGCGGAGATTTCGGACAGTGAGTACGGCGCGGATGCGTGACAGTATCGGCGGGCTCGGAACCCCGCCCGCGAGGGCGCGGGCGTGCCCCGGCGTTCGAGTGGCTTCCAACAATCGTGCGTCACGGGCCGGCAGCACGCCCCCCACTCGCGTGGGGGGTTCTGGTGACGTCGCCGAATTGGTCACGGGCCCGTACGGCGCCGGCCTGAACCGAGGCTGTTTCAATACAGGGGTCGTTAGGACTATAATAAGGCGGTCGCCGCCGGGCAGAGCCGGAGAGTCTGATGTTGCTTGATGAACTCGATGCCAAGCCAGCGCCACTTCACGCTGATCCCGATGGCACGGTTCGGGTTGATGGGACGCGCGTAACGCTCGACACCGTCATTGGCGCCTTCAACGACGGCAACGCCGCAGAGGAGATCGCCTGGGCGTACCCCTCACTAAGGCTGCAAGACGTTTATGCGATCATCACCTACTACCTCTGGCATCGATCCGCCGTCGATGCGTACCTGGCCAGACGACACGAGGAAGCCGAGGAGTTGCAACGGCGACACGAGCAGTTGTTCCCATCAACGGAACTGCGCGAGAGGCTCCTCGCCCGTCGCGCTCTGATGCATTCCAACGATGCTGCGCTGCCTCACGGATGAGGACCTGAACCGCGCCATCATCCGCGGCCTGCTGGACCGGCGGCCGCGGATCGATCTCGTGCTAGCGCGCGAAGTCGGCCTCCTCCAGACGCCTGACCCGCTGATTCTGCAATGGGCAGCCGGCGAAGGCCGGGTCGTGATTACCCACGACGTGAATTCCATGATCGGTTACGCTCACGCTCGAGTTAGAGCGGGGCAGTCGATGACGGGCGTCATTGCCGTACCGCAATCCCTTTCGATCGGGCACGCGATCGACGACTTATGGACCGTGATCGTCTGTGGCGATGATCGCGACATGGAGGGACAGGTACTGTACCTGCCGCTGTGATGAACCCCGCCGCGAGCCTGTCCGCCTCACGCATCGAGCGCGATGTCACCGCCCTCGCGCATCTCACGGCCACGCCATCGGCAGGCGCTTCGCGACCGACGTTCTCAACCGCCTGGCGGCAGGCCCGCGACTACGTCGAGCGGGAGCTGCTCGACATCGGCTGCCAAGTCCGCGTCGATGCGGCCGGCAACCTGCACGCACGCCCGGCCTGGCTCGCCTGGGACGCGCCGGCCTGGCTGAGCGGTTCGCACCTCGACACCGTCCCGCACGGCGGAAACTACGACGGCGTGGCTGGCGTGCTGGCGCCGCTGGAAATCCTGCGAGCAGCAAACGAGTCGGGGCGCCGCGATACGCCGCTGGAGCTGGTCGCCTTCGCCGAAGAAGAGGGCACGACATTCGGCCTGGGTATGCTCGGCAGCCGCGCCTGGGTCGGCCAGCTTTCGGCCGATCGGCTGACGACGCTGCGCAATGCCGATGGCGTCGACTATCTGACTGCCGGCCGCCCGCACGGCATCGACGTCGAACACTTGGCGACTGATCGCCTTCGGCCGGATGCCTACCTTGGCTTTGTGGAAATCCACATCGAGCAGGGACCGGGTCTGTGGAACGCCGGCCGATCGGTTGCCGTCGTTCGTGCCATCGCCGGCCGGCGCCAGTATTCCTGCTCGGTCACCGGGGTCGCCAACCACGCCGGCTCGACCTCGATGACCGACCGCCGCGACGCACTGGCCGGCGCAGCCGAAGTGGTCACACGGCTCGAATCGCTGGCCGGCGAGATCTCGCCGCAGGCCGTCATCACCGTCGGCCGCATCGCTTGCCGGCCCAACGCCGTGAACGTCATTCCCGAGGCGGTCGAACTCACGATCGACTTCCGCGCGCCGGATGACGGCCAGCTCGCTGCCGGAGATCCGTCGATTCGCGAGCTGATTGGTGCGATCGCCGCGCGGCGCCGGCTGACCCACTCACTCACGCCCACCGAGCACCAGCCGGTCGTCTCGCTGGATGCGAAGTTGTGCCAACGCCTCGTCGCCGCGGCCGACGCGCTCGGCGTCGGGCCGCTGCCAACGACCGTCAGCGGTGCGCTGCACGATTCCGCCATCGTCGCGCCCTACGTCCCGACCGCGATGCTCTTCGTCGCCAGTCGCGGCGGCATCAGCCATCACCCCGACGAATTCAGCCGCGTCGAAGACATCGCCACGGCCGCCCGCATCCTTTGGCACGCGATCCAGGCGTAAGGCGGCCATCGTGCTCCGAACGATCGAAGCGCAGATCAAGTGCGAATCGTGTGACTACAAGCTCGTCGGCCTCGCGGCCGCCGGTCCCCGCGAACGCGCGTGACCCTACGCCCCAAGGCCGATGGCTTGACCACGCCATTCGAATGGGGCATTCTCGCACCCGGTGACCCGGCCAGCCGCGGACTTTCGTGGAGTCCAACGCGTCCGCGCGCACCCCCCGAACGCCGGTATGCGCATGTCACTACCCGTTGTCGCCATCGTCGGCCGTCCAAACGTCGGCAAGAGTTCACTGCTGAATTGCATCACGCGCCAGCAGATCAGCATCGTCGAGCCGACGGCCGGTGTGACGCGCGACCGCGTCAGCACGATTTGCGACTACGACGATACGTACTTCGAACTGGTCGACACGGGCGGCTACGGCATCGTCGATCGCGATAACCTGACCGAGCACGTCGAGCGGCAGATTTTCTTCGCCGTCGAGCGGGCCACACTGATTCTGTTTGTGGTCGATGTGCGCGACGGCGTCACACCCCTCGATCAGGCCGTGGCCACGCGCCTAAGACCTTTCGCCGATAGCGTGCAGCTCGTCGCCAACAAGGCCGATGACCTGGCAGCCGAGTCTGACCTGGGCGAGTTTCACGCCCTGGGCTTCGGCGAGCCGCTGGTGATCTCAGCCCTTCATGCGCACGGCAAGCGCGAGCTGCTCGAACGGATTCTGGAGCGCCTGCCGGCCGGCGAGTCGAAGGCGCCGCCGCCCGATCCGGCCATGAAGCTGGCCATCGTCGGCCGCCGCAACACGGGCAAGAGCACGTTCATCAACGCCCTGGCCGGCGAGGAGCGCGTCATCGCCAGCGAGATCCCCGGCACGACGCGCGATGCGGTCGACGTGCGGATCGAGAAGGACGGCCGCACGGTCGTCGTCATCGACACGGCCGGCGTTCGCAAGAAGTCCAAGCTGGCCGACGACATCGAGTACTACGGATTCACCCGCGTCGAGCGGGCCATCCGCCGGGCCGATGTCGTGCTGATGTTCATCGACTCGACGGAGCCAGTTGGCCAGGTCGACAAGAAGCTGGCCGCCCTGATCGCCGAGGAACATAAGCCATGTTTGCTGGTCGTGAACAAGTGGGACCTGGCCCGCGGCGAGGCCGAGTTCGACGACTATCGCGAGTACCTCGACAAAACGTTGCCGGAGGTCGATTATGCTCCGGTCGTGTTCGTCTCAGCCATCGAGGCCCGCAACGTCTGGCCAGCCATCGACCGGGCCGCGGCGCTCTTCAAGCAGGCCCAGGTGCGCGTGAGCACCGGCCTGCTCAATCACGCCCTTGAAGAGATCCTGGCCGAGCGCGGACCCTCGCCCAAGAAGGGCACCAAGCGGCCCAAAGTCTACTACGCCACTCAGATCACGGTCGCTCCGCCCACCATCGTGCTGTTCGTCAACAACCCGGACCTGATCCATCAGGACTACCAACGCTTCCTGCTCAACCGTTTCCGCGAGCGCTTGCCATACAGCCAGATACCGATACGATTGATCTTCAGAGCGCGGACCGGCCGCGGACCCGGCCAGCCGCGCGACGATACGACGCCGGTACGAGCCGCGGATAAACACACGAAAGGCCCGTACGAGCCACGCATGAACACGGATCAACGCGGATGAAGCGAGTGAGCGCGAACCGACCTGGCCAGACCCGACCTTCCGTCTTCATCCGTCTTCATCCGTGGCTCGTTCCTCCGATCCGTGAGATCCGTGGCCAGCACGCCGTATCCGCGTCAACCTGTGGCGATCATGAGCATTGAATTCCACTGCAGCAGTTGCAACCGGCTGATCCGAGCGCCCAAGGAGGCCTCCGGCAAGTACGGCAAGTGCCCGTATTGCAAGCAGAGCGTCTACGTGCCGCTCCCGGCCGACGAGTTGGACGAGATCCCGATGAAGCCGCTCGATCCGCGCGAAGAGGCCCGGCGGCAACGCCTTCGTCACGAGGACGTCGCCCTGGCTGCCGCGGTCGACCACGAGACGCGCGAAGCCCCGGAGCGCCCCCAAAGCACGCCTGAGTCAGCCATGGGCGCGCCGCGCGCCGCCGCGCCGACGCTCGACGTCGAAGAGCACATCGTCCGCTATGTGCTGGCCATGCGCGACTCGCGCTTGGGCGAGGCCGACGAAGTCGCCAACACCCTTCGCAAGGTCGGCAAGAAGGCCCGCCAGGAAATCGAACGCATCCAGGTCGACGGCATGCCCCCCGCTGGCCTGGAAGGCATTCCCCCCGCCCTGCTCAAGGGCTTTCTCCGCACGCTCAGCGAACGGCTGGCTTGAACGGTGACACGGGCGCGCTCACGCTTGACGGAGCATGGCGCGCCGGACTCGAGACTGTTACTCTTGCATCGGCCCGTTCGCCATAGGAGCTCGCCCATGCCCAGCCGGTTATGGCTCGCTACGCTGTCGTGTACGCTGTGTGCCTGCTCGACGGCCGTCCGCCCCACGCCCCTTGCACAGTCCGCGCAGGCGCCGTCGGATGCTCCCGTCGCGCCGAGATCGCCCTCGTCAGCCGATGCGTCCACGACCAAGCCGGCCGAGCCCGCAGCCGACGATCCGGCCAAAGCAGCCCGGAAGGCCGAAGAGCGGGCGCGCAAGCGGGCCAAGCTCGAGCGCGAAATGCAGGTGGCGCGACTCAAGCTCAATCAGGCCCGGCTGGCCGCTCAAAACGCCGAAGTCCAGCACCAGGCCGCCATGACCAAGGCCGCGGCCGAGTCGGAAAACGCCAAGCGCAAGCTCCAGAACTTCGCCGAGCAGGGCGCCCCGATCCGCATCGCTCGGGCGACGCTGAGCCTGCGGCGCGCCGAGGATGGAGCCATGGAGGCCGAGGAGGAGTTGAACCAGCTCCAGCTCATGTACAAGGAAGACCAGTTCGCCGACCAGACCAAGGAGATCGTGCTCGAACGCGGCAAACGCCGGCTGGAGCGGTCGCGCGCCGATCTGGAGATTCAGCGCAGGGACCTGGCCACGCTCGAGGAGAAGACGCTGCCGCTCGAACGGGCCGAGCTGGAGTTGGCCGTCCACGAGAAGCAGCGCGAGCTCGAGCGCCTGCAGCGCGACGCCGAAACGACCAAGCTCGACAAGCAGATCGCGGTCCTCAATGCCGAGGGCGAGATTGTACGCATCGAGAATGACCTGGCCGACGTCGACCGTGAGGAGAATGAGGAGCGCGAGAAGAAATGAGCCCGCACGAAGCCGGCAAGAAGATGGACGCACAGGCGCAGCGGGCGCAGACTGGATGGTTTGGAATCGCCGTTCAACGCCTCCTCTGCCTCCTCTGCGCCTCTGCGTCCTTTACACAGGCCGGAGCTGACGAACCGGTCATCTACACACCCGAGCAGGTCCGCATCGCGATCGACAACGGACTCGGCTTCTTGCTGACCGACCAGAACCCCGATGGGTCGTGGGGCGGTCCGCGCGGCGCGGTGTATACCTTTACCGGCGACGTCTGGTCCAACCCGGAGACGCATCGCGCCTGGAAAACGGCCACGACTGGCCTGTGCGTCATGGCTTTGCTCGAGGCGGGCACCGGCGACGCGACCCGTGCGGCGGCGCTGCGCGGTGTGGACTACGTGATCGCCCACGCCGACACGCGCCGGCCCAGCGAATGGGACACGATGAACTGCTGGGCGGAGCTGTACGGCCTTCAAGCACTGGCCATGGCCTATGGCCACGCCAGCCTGATGGACTCGCCGAACCGCGAGACCATACGGGCGGCGGCCCAGCAGTTCGCCGGCAAGCTGGGCGTGTCGCAATCCATCAGTGGCGGGTGGGGCTATCTCGAGTTCTCCGCGCCGCGCACGCGGCGCACGCAATGGGCCACCAGTTTCTCTACCGCAGCCGGCCTGATCGCCCTGCAGGACGCCAAACGCGAAGGCATCGCCGTCGACGCTGGCGTCGTCGCGCGGGCGGTCAAGGCGATCGAGCGCTGCCGGTTGCCCAGCGGCGCGTTCACCTACAGCGTGCAGGCCATCGCCACGCCGCGTCACTCGGAGTGGATCGACCAGGTCAAAGGCTCGCTCAGCCGCATCCAGGTCTGCAACCTGGCGCTGCTCGAGGCAGGCGAGGACGTGCCCGTCGACACGATCCGCACCGGCCTGGGGCACTTCTTCCGCGAGCACAAGTTCCTCGACATCGCCCGCAACCGGCCCATTCCGCACGAGACGTACTATCTCAACTCCGGTTACTTCTACCTGTTCGGCCACTACTATGCCGCCCGCATGATCGAGCAGCTCCCGCCGGCCGAGCAGGCCGAGTGGTGGCCCAAGCTCCAGCGCGAGATCATCAAGGTCCAGCAGAAAGACGGCTCGATGTGGGACTACGACATGCACGCCTACCACAAACCCTACGGCGTGGCCTTCGGCGTCATGGCCCTGCAGCGCTCGATCAAGCACCACGAATGAGCACTCCGGGTCGCGACCGCAGACCAAGGGGTCTGCGGCACGCGCTTCTGCAGCGCCACTCGTAGTGCCGGGCCACGCAAAGTGGCCGGGTGAAGCGGCATCACAGTGTACATTCTTATCTCCCATCAGTCTCAGCGTCCTCAGCGCCTCTGCGTCCAATTCAGCCTGAGCGCCCCGGTCGCAGTCGCCGGCCTGCTAGCCTTTCAGTCCGCTCAGCGTCACGCCCTGCACGAAGTAGCGCTGCGCCAACGCGAACATCACGAGCACCGGAACGAGCATCAGCACGCACGCCGCCATGATCATCCCCCAATGCCCGGCGAACGCGCTTTTGAAGATGTAGAGCCCCACCGCCAGCGGCTGCTTGTCCGGATCGGCGATGTAGATGAGTGGGCCGAGAAACTCATTCCAAGTGGCGAGGAACTGCAGCACGACCACCGTGGCCATGGCGGGCTTGAGTTGTGGGAGAATCACGCTCCACCAGATGCGCAGCGGTCCACAGCCATCCAGCCTTGCGGCTTCGTCGAGCTGCACCGGCACCTGACGCATGAACTGGCGCAGCAGGAACACGTGGAACGGGACTCCCAGGAACGCCGGCAGCCACAACGGCACGAGCGTGTCGTACAGACCCAGCGTCCGCCACACGAGGAACTGTGGGATCAAAGTTACCTGTGCCGGCAGCATCATGGTCGCGAGCAGCAGCACGAACAGCACATCGCGTCCAATCCATTGCAGCCGCGCAAAGCCATAGGCGACGAGCGATGAAGCCAGCGCCACGCCCAGACAATTGAGCACGACCAGGATTGCAGAGTTCCGCAGGAACGGTCCGAAGTCAAGATACTCCAGTGCGCGGCGGTATTGCCGCGTAAACTTGCTCCACACCGCTTCCGCAACGCCAACTCGCCTCAAGCGGACCGTCAGGTCGACCATTCCCGCGCTGGCGGGGGGTTCGCGCACAGCGGGCGTGGCGGCAAGTTCCGCCCGTCGCGGCGCGGTGCGGGCTGTATTGCAGATCACAACGTCCTGCGCCTCGTCGCCCGCCAGCACATGTTCCTCGTCCGGCACGAGGTGAAACGCCGGCGTGGCCAGCTCGAAGCCCAGTCGGTGAAACGAATTGTCGTTACCCACTTCGATGATCCATCGCTCGATCGACTCAGGCGCGACGCCTTCCGGCATGGCGAAGCGCCGCGTGAGGGCCAGTGGCGTGCGGATCGAGTCGCGCGACCAGACTGCCCAGCGCGCATCCATGGGAATCAGGGCCGCTTCGTCGGAATCGAATTGCTGCGCAGGCTCCAGAGCGTGCTCGGTGCCCCGCTCGTCGACGGCGATCACCGCCCCGAGGCGCAGCCGATGTACGCGTCCATCCCTTTCGTACGGCGACACCTCAGCCAAGCTCGGCAACTCAGGCAACCAGCCGGCCGCCCGCCGGGCCAGCTCAGCGTCCTGCTTGAGCGTCGTCAGCACCATCCAGACCAGCGGCGCGACGAAGATTGCCGCACCCGCGAGGCGGAGAACCCAGACAAATACTCGAGCTCCAAATGGCGGCCGCATGTCACGGACAAGTCCTGAGTCCTGAGTGCTGAGTACTGAGTACTGAGTACTGCGTACTGAGTTGCGGGCCTCGCCCGGCCGAACGTGCCAGGCCTCGAACCGCTGACGCCTGAACCCTGACCCCTGAACCCTATTCCCTGTAATGCACCCAGTGCGGCGTGAGTTTCATCGTCAGCAGTGTCAACGCCAGGACGATGATAAACAGAATCCACGCCATCGCCGCCGCTGAGCCGAACTCGAAGTACCGGAATCCAACGTCAAAGAGCCGCAACACATAGAAGCGCGTCGCATCGTTCGGACCGCCTTCCGTCATAATGAATGCCTGATTGAATATCTGGAACACGCCGATCATCCCAATCACTAGATTGAACAGAATGTGGGGCGTGAGCATGGGCAGCGTGATGGACACGAGCCGCCGCGTAGCGCCCGCGCCGTCCAGGTGGGCCGCCTCGTAGAGCTGCGCCGGGATGGCGTTCAAGCCCGCGAGCCAGATCACCATCGACCCGCCCGCCGCCCAAAGCAGCGTCAGCATGATCGCGGGCTTCGCCCAAGCCTCGGACTGGAGCCAGTTGGGTGCCGGAAGACCGGCGGTCGCGAGTAACGGCCGCAGCAGCTCGTTCAGCAGGCCGCGGTCGCCGGCCAGCACCCAGATCCAAAGTACACTGGCCACGACACTCGGCACGATGGCCGGAAGAAAGTACGCGGTCCGCAGCAACTCGATGCCTCGTGAGCGCCGATGGAGCAGCAGCGCGATGCTCAACCCGACCGCCATCGACATCGGAACGGACAGCCCCATCACGGCCGTATTCCACAGGGATTTCCAGAACAAGGGATCGCGAGCGAGCTGTATAAAGTTCTGCAGCCCGACCCAGCGACGCGGCGACAGCGCATCGTAGCGACACAAGCTCAAGAAGGCCGAGTCAACTACAGGCCACAGCGTCAGCACGATGAATCCGATGAGCCACGGCGAGACGAACGCCAATCCGACGAGCGCCTGACGTCCCGCGCGCCGATCTACGCCGCGGGAGCGCCTGACCCACGCGACGCCCGTGGCTGCCCCTCCAAGCAGCGCCAGCACGCCGACGGCTATCGGCCAGCCAACGCCCACGACCGGTCCGACCTGCTCGGGCGGACGGTTGAGCTCGTCGAGCGTCGTCTGAACCTCGCGCTCCGCGAGTTCGAGCGCTGCTTGTGAACTGAGCTGATGCCGCGTGGCCATCTCAATCGCCCGTGCCTGAGCATCCCAGAGGACGGCCCCGGCCGGCGAGACCGGGCGAATCCGTGTGAACTCCAGAAGTTCGAGCCTCGCGAGTGACAGCTCGCGCAGCCGTGGCGACTCCGGGCCGTAACGTTCGAGCAGCTCGCGCGCCCCGCTCCGCAAGGCTGGCAAGCGGGGAAAGTAAATCGCCCCGCCCGCCCGGTTGTGCCGCCACTGGGCGCGATGCGCCACGTCCCGACCCTCGGCCGACGTCATCCACTTGATGAACGCCCACGCTTCGCGCGGATGCCGGCAGCCGCGCGGAACGGCCCAGGCGTAACCGCCCGACCACGACGCCATGCGACCATCGACCGGCGGAGGCGGCGCGGCGATCCCGACGTTCATGTCCGGCCGGTAACGGGCAACGTCGCGCAGCAGCGTGTCGACTTCGACCTTCATCACCAGCTGGCCGGTCAGGAACGGATCGTTGACGCCGGTCTGAAACGTGTCGCGGAACGACGCCACGGCTTTGGCCCCGCCAACGGCGTCGTAGACTTCGGTCAGCCACTCGAGTGCCGCGACGCTCTCCGGCCCCGCCAGCGTGCACGTGCGCCCGTCGGCCGACAGGAATGTCGCCCCGCGTTGATAGCCGTACAGATACAGCCAGGCATTGCCGAAGTTGGGCACGAACCCGACCCGTTCGAGCCGGCCGAGCGCGTCGCGGCGCGTCAGGCGGACCGCGTACTCTTTCAACTCGTCCCAATCTTGCGGCAAGCGCACGCCGCCGGTCGCAGCATCCACGTACCCCGCCTCGCGCAGCAGGTCCTCGTTGTACATGAGCACGCGCACGTCAACGTCGTCGGGAATGGCGAACACGCGCTGGCCGTAGCAGACTTCTTCCCAGCACGCCGGGTAATAGTCGTCCGGACGCGGCGCGTCGGACTCGTGCAGCCACTCGGCCAGATCGGTGAACGCGCCGCGGGCGGCCATCGACCCGATCGTGAACCGGTCCGGATAGACTACGTCCGGAGGCCGGCCGCCGGCGATGGCGCAGATCAGCTTCTGCGGGTCCATCACCGCCATGGAGTTGCTGACGGGCAGCACACCGATTTGCACGCGGACCTGCGGATGGCGGCGCTCGAACTCGCGCACCGCGGCCATCACGCCCACGCTGTGCTCACCCGCCTCGACGCGCCAGACGGCCAGCGTGGCCGGCTCAGACGCCGGCGCGTGCGTGCACCATGCGATGGTCAACAGAAACAGCGATGCGGCCGGCCGATGCATGCGAGCCGACGAATCATAGCTCGCCAGCGGCCCGGCCGCACGGGCGAGCGACGCCTACTTCAAAGACGGGTTTGGCAAGAGTCTGTGGGATGCATGGATCCCACGGGCTGGCATGGGCAAGGGATCGTCGCGGCAGTTGGCGACGATCCCTTGCCCGTGCTGCCGAGAGATCGTCGTGTGGTGTACACGGGCAAGCAAGCAGCCGCCCGCCGCGGCGGAGCTTCGACTCGCCCATGCCACCCGCGCAGACGCCTATGCATCACGCACGGCGACTTACGAACGACCGGCGCCTGAGCGCGCCGCCGGCATCGGCCCGGCAGCGGCGAGCCGCTTCCGCCGGGCATCGACCGTTGCATTGAACCCTTCGAGCGTGCGGGCGCCGAGCAGCTCGATATCGCCTGGTTTGGCGAAGACGACCTCATCGATCGTCTCGAACCCTTCGCATCGAACGATCGCGTAACCCACGTCGCGCGTGACGTGCTGCCCGTTGGCCATGATCAAGGGCTGGTTCTTCTTCCTCACGCCGATGTGCGCCGCGCGGAGTGTGCGCTCGGCGATCCAGGCGGCCTCGGAACCGGTGTCGACCAATACTTGCGGGACATTGAGAGAATGGAGCGGTCCCGATGCTGGCTTGGCGATGGCGATATTGACCCGGAAAGCTCCCGCGGGCGGCCTCTGTGACGAGTCGCTCTCAGACCGCGGCCGGTGCCGGCCGCGCGACGCCGATCTTGACAAACGTGTCGTCGTATTGGTGCTGGAGGTACTCGTCTGACGCACCGCCGTGCAGATGGACCCACGGAAACACCTCGCTGGCGGCCCGTTCGCGGTGCGCGTACCAGGCCGGATCGAGCCCGCACTGCTCGAAGGCGCGGTCCCAGATATGGGCGTCAAACGTCTCGTCCCAGCCGTCGAAGCGGGCGCCGAGTCGCCAGGCCGCCTCGACCACCTCGGACAGCCGCCGGTCGCCGCGGGCCAGCACCGCTTCGAGGATGGATCGCTCGACGCCGTGCGTCTTGATCTTGACGGCCGACCGCTGGCTGCGCGCAAGCTGCCCCAGCCGGCGGCGGACCTCGTGGAAGTACTCGGCCCGCGGCTGGGCCGCCCACTGGAACGGCGTGTACGGCTTGGGCACCAGCCAGCTCACCGATGCGTTCACCGCGGCCGGCGGCTTGCCGATGCGGCGGCGCGACTGGCTGACCTGGTTGGACACCTCCCAGATGCCGTCGATATCTTCCGGCCGCTCGCCCGGGAAACCGGCCATGTAATAGAGCTTCACGCTCCGCCAGCCGGCCTTCCACGCCTCGGTCACGCCATCCAGAAGATTCCCATCGGTCACCTTCTTGCGGATGGCGGCCCGCATGTCGTCCTTGGCCGCCTCGACCGCCAGCGTCAGGCCGCTCTTGCGCACGCCGCTGACCATCCACGGGATGTTGGCCAGCATCTTGTCGACCCGCATCGACGGCACGGAGATGTTCACCTTGCGATCGCGGAACTGCTCGTTCGCCCGCCGCGCCAGCTCGGGCAGGTCGGGATAGTCGGCCGTCGACAGCGACAGCAGGCCCAGCTCGTTGATGCCGGTCGCGGCGTACGCTTCTTCGGCAATCTCGAGGATGCGATCGACCGAGCGCATCCGCACCGGCCGCTTCGTATACCCGGCGTGGCAGAAGCGGCAGCGTTGCGGGCAGCCGCGCATGATCTCGATGCTCATCCGGTCGTGTACGACGTCGACGAACGGCACCAGCGGCCGAACCGGGAAGGGCGCCCCGTCGAAGTCCTCCGTCTGGCAGCGCTCGATGCGCGTCCGCAGCCCATCCACGCGCGGCCGAATGCTGCGCACGGTGTTGTCATCGTTGTAGCTCACATCGTACAGCGACGGCGCGTACGCCCAGTCGAACCGTCGGGCTATTTCGAGAATCGTCTCGCGCCGCGAGGCCCCGAGCCGCTTCATCTGGCTGCACGTCTCCAGGATGCCGGCCATCGACGTCTCGCCATCACCCAGCACAACCAGGTCGAGGAACGCCCACATCGGCTCGGGGTTATCGCCCTGCGGACCGCCGGCGATCACCAGCGGGTGCGCGTCATCGCGATCGGCCGCGCGGATCGGGATTCCGGCCAGATCGAGCAGGTTCAGGACGTTCGTGAAGCCCATCTCGTATTGCAACGAGATGGCCAGGATGTCAGCCGAGGCCACCGGCTGCCGCGTATCCCACGTGAACAGCGGAATCCGCTTGGCCCGCATGACCCTCTCGGCGTCGATCCAAGGGCAATACGTGCGCTCGGCGCACACGCCCGGCGTGTGATTGCACAGCCAGTAGAGGATCTGGCAGCCCAGGTGTGACATGCCGATCGTGTACGCGTCCGGAAACGCAATCGCCACGCGCAGATGGGCCCGCTCCCAGTCCCCCGGCCTGGCGAGCTGGTTGATCTCGCCGCCGATGTACTGGCCGGGCTTCTCCACGAAGGGAAGCAGTTCGCTGGAAACGCGCTCACGCAGTGATGTCATCGTCGATGCTCGATTCTGCCCATCGTTTTTCGGAATTCTCGTTGGCGGCAGAATTGTAGACGAAGGGTCAATCGCCGTCATCCGATGCGCCGGCCCCAACTTTCCAGGCCGACATCACGGCCAGGAGCAAGAAGATCGCATCGAAGCGCCCGAACATCGAAAGGAATCCTGGATCTGCCCCTGTCTCCGACGACGTAGTCGAGGCGTACATTACAAGTTTCGCGAGGAAGATGCTTGCGAGCGCCATGAACGCGGCAATTACTCCGGCGACAGCGTTCTCTCGCCCGAAGCCATAGCGCATGCGAAGACCGCTGAGCACGCCAACGCCCCAGCCGATCCAGCCGATCTCTTAGTGAGTCGCGGCGACGACCGCAACCCAAATCACCGCCCCCAGCACCGCTCCCGCGCCGCTGAGAAGCAGGCCGAACGCAAAGCGCCCCGTCCAGCGGGCCGACTTTCCCACGGCGCCCGCGACGGCCGCCGTTTTGGCGCTGGCCCCTTTCATCGTGCGCCCGGTCTGTGTGTCGTAGCCGCAGCCCACGCAGATGCGCGCCCCCGTCGCCATCGGCTTGTTGCACAGCGGACAGGACATCGCGCCGGCTGCCGCATTGCCCGACACCGCGGTCGGCGCTGACTGGGCTTGACGTGCCAGCTCGCCCAGCAATCCGTCGTCGCTCTCGCGCGGGTTAGTCGGTTCGGCCTGGTCGGGCTTGGATCCGGGCACCGTGAAGACCGCGCCGCATGTCGGGCATTTGGCTCGGCGCCCCGCGGCCGCTGCGGGAACCTTCAGCCGCTTGCCGCACGCACACTGCACTTCGATTCGATCCGACACGATCTCTGCCATGCCAATCTCCTCACAACAATCATCCGGTGGCACTGGACATGATAACGGGGCTTCGCCCGGAACGGAAGGCGCGGATTCGCAGAGATGCGTCGTCTGATTTGCCCGCGCCGCGAACCCGGCGGATAATCCGCGCGTCGAGGAGCTATCCGAAATGAAACTAGCGAGCTTGCTGCTGTATGGAACCCTGGTGTCGGGGACGATCGTTGGTTGCGAGGCCCCGGGTCCGACCGCCACGGCCGGCAGCCAGAACGCCGCCCGGCAGCGGTTCTTTGGCCAGCCGTCGGCCGACGTGTTCGCCGCGGCCGAGGAAGCGGTGGCCGAGCACTTCCGCATCGAGCGCAGCGACCCGGCCGCCGGAATCATCGTGGCCGAGCCGAAGGAAGGCCCCGACGCCGAGGCCGGCGCCACGCTTCGCAAGGTGCGCGGCGCTGAGGAGCGCGTCCGCCGCGCCGCCGAAGTTCGCGTCGAGAACGCCGGATCGTCAGCCGTGGTGTATTGCCGTGTAGCCGTGCAGCGCCTCGAGACGTCGCAGCGGCAGACCTTCGCCCGCGATTACGCAGCCCGCGACATCCCCAACGAAACACCCGTCGACCGCGAGGGAGCAACCACCCCCGAGCAGAACGCCGTTTGGAGCACCACCCGCCGCGATCGAGCCCTGGAGAGCGCCATCCTGCGGGCCATCGACGAAAAGCTCGCACAGTTGCCAACGACAACCCCGTAGGAGCGGTCTCCGACCGCGATCGCCGTGCCGCCGGAGCGCGCTTCGAAGTGCCAGGGTTCAGCGTTCAGGGTTCAGGGTTCAGCACGAACAACGCCCCGAGCCTTCGGCTCAGCAGCCCACCGAGCCGAAGGCTCGGGAACGCCTTTCCTGAACCCTGAACCCTGAACCCTGACTCTGACCACTACCTACCGGCCCCGCTGAGCGTACAATTCCAGCGGGGGCGGCAACGCAACGCGCAGATGTGGCGGGCCGTCGTGCCTTACCTGGAGACGTATCATGATCCAATGTACCGATTGCGAATTCTGCCGCCGCGACGCGTCCGGCTCGATCGAGCTGTTGTGCGATCCGTTCTCGACCATCAAGGAGCCGGAGTGTTTGGCCAAGTGGCAGCTCGTCAAGCTCAACTCGCTGGTCAACGCCTATCAGGCCACCGTCGAAGTCTACCGCCGCCTCGCGCCGCTCCAGGAAAAGATGTTCCGCCACATGGAACGCGAGATCGACGAAGCGGAAGAGGCCGACAGTTGGAAAGCGGGCTATGACGACGACGATGAGCCCGACGACGAACGCTGAACGCCCTCAGATTCGGATGGGCCGCCCCGCGCGGATGTTGGCGATGTACCGCTCAACCTGCGGCCGTAGCTCCTCATACGAGTTGACCAGATACTCGAGCCAGCTCGAGGCCTACATCCCGCAGCGCGATGTTTGCTGTTCAGAGCGTGAAGCGTAAGCGAGCGAGTCGTTGATCGAGGACGCCAGCCGCAACGACGACGTCGACCGCCTGCGGCTGGCCGCCATCCCGGACTCGCGCTTGGCTCGCGCAGCGAGTCCGATCGCTTCGCGATCGTTCCGCCAAAGGCGGAAGCGGCGTGTCCAGGATCAGCCGCCGCGATGTCATCATCGTGGCCGGCGTCTGCTGCATCGGCTCGGTGGCGATCGCCGGCACTGTCAGTTGCCGGACGTCGAATCGCACGCTAGACTATCGGCATGATCGGCGACACCATCCGTGAAATGTTGGCGCACGAGCCGTTTGGCGCGTTCCGTATCGTCACGGCCAGCGGGGAGGCCTATACCGTTCGCGACCCGTACCTCGTGGCCTTAACGAAGTCGGAGGTTTTCATCGCGCATGCCGACGCCGACCGGTGGACGTTGGTTCCATACCGAAACATCACGGCGGTCGAGACGATCACGAACGGCCGCGTGAAACCCCGCCGCAAGGGCCGCCGGTAGGCATGGTCCACCCCACCAGCGGGGCCACGCTGGGCCGCGTGGACCAGGCCTACTACTACAACGCTAATCAGATGTTCCAGCGACAGACACGGACGTCTCGCAGCTTGATGCCGGCCTCGTGGAGCTTAGGCAGCGTGGCCTTGCGGTGTGCGGCGCGGGCGCGGGCGTTGCGGGCC
>Ga0187892_10001537_pt1 | contig 52072 bp, 53 predicted proteins | sample MA1701073metaG_FD_139345 | JGI IMG/M metagenome (GOLD analysis project Ga0187892, IMG submission 139345) | Bio-ooze microbial communities from a basaltic lava cave in the Kipuka Kanohina Cave System on the Island of Hawaii, USA - MA170107-3 metaG ...
CGCCACCGGAGACACGCCGTGCAGCGCCAGCTTGATCGCCACCTGTTGCAAACCCCACAGCATGGTTAGCACGATCATCAGTGCTATGGCGGTGGCGTCGAGCGCGTGGCGGGTCGAAGTCATTTTTTCGCGATCTTGACATGAGCTTGTTTGCACAAGCACGATGCCGCCGCGCGCGATGGCGCATTTGGCGATAGAGGAGGAGGTTGCGTGAATCGGATGAACTGGAGCGTTGTCTGCGCCGCGGCTGCCGCGCTTGCCTGTGGAAGCGCGCAGGCGAACGATGAAAAACCGAAGCTGACCGGCTACACGTGCTGCAACCTGCACTTCGAGGGCGACTGGATCAGCGACGCCAACTGGGGCATCCAGACGATGATTCCCGCCGGCACTCCGATCAAGGTGCTCGACTATGGGCGCTACCGGTTCGCGGTGGAAATCGACGGCAAGCCCATGCGCATCGGGCAGGAGTACGGGCGCAACGAACCGCTGGCACAACTGGCCCGCAAGATCGTCGTCGAAAACGACCCGAAGACACGCATCGCCGCGTGGCCCGCGCAGGTGCGCGAAGCGGTGAAATTCGGCAAGGTGATCACCGGCATGACCCACGAGCAGGTGATCGCATCGCTCGGGTACCCGCCCGCGCATCAGACGCCTTCGCTCGCCGCGCCGCAGTGGAAGTACTGGCACACGCGTTTTGCGAGTTTCATCGTCGTGTGGGACGACAAGAACCGCGTCAAGGACGTGCTCGGCGATGCAGGCACGCGCGCGACCGTGATGCTGCAATCCCGAAACTAGTCGACCGGCACATGAGCCCACAGCTGCAACCCGGAATCCGCCATCAGTTCAAGTACGTCGTCACCGGGAACAAAACGGTTCCCGCGCTCTATCGCGAGTTCGAAGAGTTGAATTTCTCGCACTTGGCGGCGACGTTGCCCGGCATGACGGTGACGGTGGAGTGCGAGATCATCGCGGTCGAAGGTCGCAAAGTGCGATTTCAGACCTGCGCGCACGATGGCGTCGACCTCATTTCCGAAGGCACGCATGAACGCGTCGTGATCGACGCGGCGCGCTTCAACGACAGCGTCGGCCGCAAGCGCGCCGCCGCTGCGCCCGCCTGATTCTCCGGCGGCCCGCTCGCTACGTTTTCAGAGCCTCCCTCGTCGTGCGCAATGCGAGAATCTGCGCATGAGCGTTACGCCCGAGAATTTCTGCGACTCGCCCGTCGCATCGCCGTGCATTTCCGTGTGCCGTATGGATCCGGGTAACGGCTTGTGCGAAGGATGTCTGCGGACGATCGACGAAATCGCGGGCTGGTCTGCGCTCGACGCCGAAGAGAAGCGTGACGTATGGGGGCGCATAGAGGAACGGCGGGCGTGGCTTCGCAAGGCGGTGGATTCATGAAGACTGTCGATTGGTACTTCGACTATCTGTCGCCGTACTCGTATCTGCAAAGCGAGCGACTGCACGAACTCGATGCGCTTGCGCAGCTAAACCCGATTCCGGTCTTATTCGCAGGATTGCTGAAGCATTGGGGCACCAAGGGTCCGGCGGAACTGGCGACCAAGCGACGTTTCACGATCGAGCACATTGCCTGGCTCGCATTTCAACGCAATGTCGCAATCCGATGTCCGTCGCCGTTTCCGTTCAACCCCCTGCCGCTACTGCGTTTGTCGAATGTTCTCGGGAACTCGCGCCCGGCCGTGCTCACGATCTTCCGCTGGGTGTGGCAAGGCGGGCATTCTCCGGTGGATGCCGCCGCGTTCTCGCAACTGCTGCGCGAATTGGGCGTGGCAGCAGGGCGTTTGGAAGATCCCGCGATCAAGGAGCGCGTGCGCGCTGATACGGACGCGGCGATCGCGCGCGGCGTATTTGGCATTCCGACCGCGATCGTCGATGACCGGCTTTTCTGGGGCGACGATGCGACCGGCATGCTGTTCGCCTATCTGCGCGGCGATCCCTTTTTCGAATCCGAGCCATTCCTTGCGGCGGAGAAAATGGCCCCCGGTGTCGGCCGGCGATGAGCTATGCACCGCGTTATGCGCAGATCGGCGAGACGTTTGAGCGCACGCTGACGATCGATGAAGATTCGATCCGCGCATTCGCAGCGACGTGCGGCGACTTCAACCCGCTGCATCACGACGCAGCGTTCGCTCAGCGCACGCGCTTCGGCGGTCTGATCGCCTGCGGACCGCACACCGCTTCACTGTTAATGGCGATGACGGCAACGCACTTCACGCAGCGCTGTGCCGGAGTCGGACTGGATTTCAGCCTGCGCTTCTGCGCTGCCGTCCGCGCGGGCGACACGCTGTCGATGCGCTGGACCGTAACGCGCGTCGAGCACAAGCCCTCCTTGAACGGAGAGTTCGTCACGCTTCGAGGCGAGGCGCGCCGAATTGATGGTGATGCCGGAACGAGCGTTCTAACGGCAAGCGGACTGCTGCTACTTACCGACAAGTTGTAGCCCATGTCACTGCCGCCGGACTTCGCGACGCCCGTGAGCGGGCCTGCGTATTCGCTCGCGTTCCGCGTGATGGCGACGATCGCGCTGTTGTTAGTGCTGTGGCAGGGCGCTTTCGCAATTGCCACACTGCAGGAACAGGGAGCGTCGAGTGATGCGTGGCTGCTCTTTGCGGCGGGCATTGCCGTGCTGCTCGTGACCTATGTGCTGTTGCTGCGCGCACGCACGACGATCGACGCGCAGGGCATATGCCAGAGCGGTCTTCTGCAGCGGCGTGTGGCATGGAGCGACGTGCAGGCGGTTCGTCTCGGCGGCCCCAGCTTCGCTCGCCGGCTGCGGGTGCGTATCGGATTCGGGCAGGTGCGCGTGTTCTTCGGCGGGGCGGACAATGTGATCGAAGCGTTTGGCCGTATCGCCGAGGTCTATGCAGGCTAAGAACTCCGGTGCCCGACGCATGCGCATGGAACTTGCTGCTGCAGGTACGTTCGAACACGACCACCTCAGTCGGTCCGCCGGCTTCTGCTCAATGCGTCGTCTGACAATTCTTTGTTCCGTGTTGCTCGCCGCGTGCGCTACGCCGCTGCCGCTGCCTGGGCCTGTACCGACGCCGACACCCGGAGAACCGTCGCCAGGCACGCCGGCACCGCGTCCCGATGTTGAATTTCCTTCGCTAGGATTCTTCAGCCGCATCAAAGCGCCCGATGGGCACGATCCGGTGCTGCAACTTACCGGTAAAGGAGTGCAGGTTTTCCGCTGCGAACCGCGTAACGGCGGCGGTTTCGCGTGGGTCTTCAGGCTGCCGGAAGCAGATCTTTTCAACGGCCCCGGCAAGGCGACAGGTCGTCACGGTGCCAATTTCACCTTCGAACACACCGACGGCAGCCGCCTTCTCGGCGCCGTCGCTGCATTTGATGAAGCACCGCGCAACGGTGATTTGCGCTGGCTGCTGATGACGACGCGTTCGTTCGGCACGGGCGCGTTCGGCGGCGTCACGCACGTCCAGCGCGTCAACACGAGCGGCGGCATGCCGCCGTCAAGTTGCCAGCCGGCACAGCAGAATCAACTGCTCCGGGTCGGCTTTTCCGCAGATTTCGTTTTTTACAAGCCGCGCTAGGCTCCGCTGCATGGCAAAAGGGAGCGACGCAAGGCGGCGTTGGATTGCGGTCTGTGCACTTGCACTGGCGGCGGGCATGCCTGCTAGCGCGCAAGACAGCTACGCGGGCCGGCCCGTCTATAGCGAACCCGGGACCGGCTTGCAGTTGCCGCCCGGGTGCCGCATCGAGCCACCCTGGCGGGCGCGGCTCGCAAACACCGACCTCGAAGTGTGGGTCGTCGACTGCAAGAAGACCGCGCGCACGTGGCTCTTGCGCCGATCACTGATCGAGATGATCGGACCCAATCAGGCTCGCCTGCGTTTCCAGATTCTCGACGACCGCGCGTGGCCCGGCGAAATCGCCGGAGAGTCGGCAAGCGTGCAGTGCACGGGTCGCGGCGGACAGGAGGGCGGATTCGCTGTGCTGGGAGCCAAATGGCGCAAAGCGGCCGCCAACGAACTGCGTCTGTCAAACGCACAGACCGTGATCCGCGGCGATGTGGCGACGCAGAAGTTTGCTGAGGCAACTCTGGCGCAAGTCGATTGCGCGCGTTATCCCGGCCGCGAAGCGATGCTGCGCAAGCTCCAGAATGGCCCGCGCAAATAAAACAGCAAGAATTGCCGTTGAAAATCGGCTCGTCCGGCGCAAAAACCGGTGAGCTTCGGAAATAAGCCGGGGGCTGACCGGTGGCTCGCTGATAAGCGAGCAGCCACGCTCGGTTAAAATCACGCCCCTGCACCGACAACCGAGAGAACACAAACCATGATGACAGCCACGACGGTGGGCGCGTACTTGCGGGATCTGCCGCCGGACCGCCGGGTTGCCATGGCAAGAGTCTGCAGCATGATCCGCCGTTCGGCGCGCGGCGTGCGCGAAAGCATGCGCTACGGTCTCGCGTTCTACGAACTGGATGGTCCGTTGTTCGCGCTGGAGTCCGGGCGACGCCATATGTCGTTGTATGTGGCTGAGCCGGATGTGGTCGCCAAACACAAGGACGCCCTGCCGGGCGTTGATCCCAAGCGCAGCTATATCCGCTTCTCTGATTTGAATCGTCTGCCGCTCGACGTCGTAGAAAAAATCGTGCGTGATTCGGTGGCGGCGCGCCGCCAGCGCCTGACGCAAGGCGCGGTGCCAACGCAGTCCGATTTGCTGAAACTGTGGGGCATCAAGGAGGAAAAGGCGGTGGCGCCGGTAGACGTTATCGCCAAGACGGTCGTGGTGCCGCCGGCGATCGCTGCCAGGGAAGCCGCCAAACACGCGGCCAAGCGGGCGAACGCGCGCTCCGCGGCGTCCAAGATCATCAAGGCGAGCTCGCGTAAGACGGCGGTGGAAAAGCGCGCACGTTGATGCACCGAAGCGTCGCGTCGGGCGGCGTTTTTCGTTGGGTCTATCCGCGCCGGTCTTCGATTACCTTGCCGTCGTTCGGCAGCGTGTTGGGCGCGACGAGTTCGATTGCGCCGCCGAGTTTGGTGATCGCGCGCAACGTGTCTGCGATCGCCGAACTCAGCCCGGCATCATGCGACGCGCTTTCCGCGCGCAACGTCATCGCGTCGGACTCGCCATTGCGGCTGACCACCAGACGCAGTCGCCCGAGTTCGGCGTGGCGCCGGCCCACTTCCGCAATTTGTTCAGGTCTCACGAACATGCCTTTGACCTTCGCGGTCTGATCGGCGTGGCCCAGCCAGCCCTTGATGCGAACGTTGGTTCGCCCGCACGCCGAAACTCCCGGCAACAACGCCGACAGATCGCCGAGCGCCAGCCTTATCCACGGATGATCGAAGTCGAAAGATGTGACGACGATTTCGCCGACCTCACCTGGAGCCACCGGATCGCTGGTACCGGGCCGCACGATTTCAAGCAACACATCTTCGTTGACGACCATGCCCTCGCGGGCCGCGGTCTCGTACGCGATGCAACCGAGGTCGGCGGTCGCGTAATTCTGATAGGCATCGATGCCACGACTCTTGATTTCCGCCTGCAGTGACGGAGGAAACGCGGCGCCTCCGACAATCGCCCGCCGGATGGAGCTGACATCGCGCCCTGCTTTGGCCGCAGCGTCGAGGAGGATCTTCAGAAAATCCGGCGTACCGGCGTATGCGGTCGGCTTCAAGTGACCGATAACGTCAAGCTGTTGCTCGGTATTGCCCGGGCCGGCCGGAATGACCTTGCAGCCTACCGCGCGGGCGCCGCTGTCGAAGAGAAAGCCGCCGGGCGTCAGGTGATATGACAACGTGTTGAGCACGATGTCGGAGCGCCGGAATCCCGCCGCGAAAACGGCGCGCGCAATACGCCACGGATCGTCATGACGGCCTTCCGGTTCGTAGATCGGACCCGGAGATGAAAACAGGCGGCCGAACGACTGCAGCTCCGTCAGCAATCCAGCAAACGGCGGTTCGCTCTTCTGCATGGCGATCAGATCGCCTTTGCGCAAGACGGGTAACTTCACGAGCGCGGCGCGCGAGCTGATGGCGCGCGTCTCGACGTCGCCGAGATGCCTGCGCCAACCCGGCGCTTTCAGCGCGGTCTCCACGAGCAGCGGCAGCCGCTTGAGCAACTCCGCTTCGCGCGCCTCGGGTGCGCGCGTTTCGCGCGCGTCAAAATGGTCAGCCATCAGACGTGCCATCCCGAGCGTTCATGCGAGCCACTCCCAGCGTTCACGCGAGCCACCTCTTCCGACGCCGATAAAACTTGGCGTCCTTGAAGTTCTTGCGTCCCGCGGTGGATATACCGAGATAAAACTCCTTAACGTCCTCGTTTTCTGCCAGATCGCGAGCCGCGCCGTCCATCACCACGCGGCCGCTTTCCAGGATGTAGCCGTAGTGCGCGAAGCGCAGCGCGATATTGGCGTTCTGCTCGGCCAGCAGGAACGATACTTTTTCCCTCTCGTTCAGGTCGTGCACGATGCCGAAAATTTCTTCGACGACCTGTGGCGCCAATCCCATTGACGGCTCGTCGAGCAGGATCATGCTCGGACGCGCCATGAGAGCGCGGCCGATCGCCGTCATCTGCTGTTCGCCGCCCGAGGTGTAGCCGGACTGGCTGCTGCGGCGCGCCTTCAAGCGGGGAAAGTATGCGTACACCTTGTCCAGGTCGGCGTCGAGGTCAGCGCGCGCCGCTCGGCGCGCATAGGCGCCGGTCAGCAGGTTCTCTTCGACCGTCAGATGCGCAAAACAGCGCCTTCCTTCCATCACCTGCACGACGCCGCGCTTGACGAGGTCATACGCGGTCAGATTCTGAATCCGTTCGCCGCGCAGTTCGATCGCGCCCTTGGTCACCTCCCCGCGCTCACCGGAGAGCAGGTTCGACACAGCGCGCAGGGTCGTGGTCTTGCCGGCGCCGTTGGCCCCAAGCAGCGCAACGATGCCGCCTTCGGGGACCGATAGCGACACGCCTTTTAGCACCAGGATCACATGGTTGTAGATGACCTCGATGCCGTTGACGTTAAGCAGTGGGATGTGCATGAGCCTCGTGGGGTCGGTGGCGCTGCGCACCACCGACGATCCCCATCGATTACTTCTTTATCGCCGTAGACGCGTCCGCCGACAGCTCAGCCGCGCAGTCGCGCATCGTCTGCTTTTTCTCGGTGATGTACTTCGCCGCGGAACTGCGGACCATCGGCGTGATGATTGCCGTGTCTGCTTCGTACCAGTCGGACGAGATGTTCCACTTCGCGCCGTCCCAGGTATGCGTGCGTCCAAACCGCGCGCCCTCATGGTCGCGACACGTGGTCTGGATCGGCCGCAGCACGCCGGAAAAGCCGAGAGCGTCGAGCCGCTTCTGGTCGAGCGCGAGGTTTTCCAGTCCCCAGCGCACTTCTTCGCCCTTCAACGGCTTCTTGCCATAGCGCTCCTGCGAGCGCCGCACCGCTTCGACCGTCAGCATTGCGCTGACGATGCCGCGTGTGTACAGCACTTGGCCGACCTCTTCCTGCGGGCCGGTGCCCTGGCCTTTGGCGTGCACGTGCTTCAGCACTTCTTCGTGCACCTTGAAGCGGCCCGCGCCATGCTGAAGGATGAGCGAGCTGTAGCCCTTGGCATCGGCGCCCACTGGAACGACATCAGGCTCCGCGCCGGCCCACCACACGCCGTACATCTTTTCGCGCGGATATCCGGTGGCCACCGCCTCCTTGATGGCGGTCGAGTTCATGATGCCCCAGCCCCACAGCGTCACGTAGTCGGGCCGTAGCTGCCGAATCTGCAGCCACGCCGCTTTCTGCTCGACACCTGGGTGTGTTACCGGAATCAGGGTCAGCTCGTAGCCATGCATCTTGGCGCGCTCTTGAAACAGCGCGATCGGCTCCTTGCCATACGGCGAGTCGTGATAAACGTGTGCGATCTTCTTGCCCTTGAGCTTGTCGAACCCGCCTTCCTTTTTCGCAAGGTGCTGGATCACGATGTCGGCGGCGCTCCAGTACGTGCCCAGCAGCGGAAAGTTGTACGGAAACGCCTGTCCTTCCGCCGAGTCCGCGCGGCCGTATCCCGGCGTGATGATCGGAATCTTGTCGACCGCGGTCTTGTCGGTGATCGCGAAGGTCACGCCGGTCGAGAGCGGGTGAAACGCGGTCGCGCCGGTGGGGCCCTTGCCCTTCAGGCGCTCGTAGCACTCGACGCCGCGGTCGGTGGCGTAACCGAATTCGCATTCCTCCCACGTGGCCTTCACGCCGTTGATTCCGCCGTCGCGCGCGTTGACGAGTTTCAGATAGTCCTGGAACCCGTTCGCATAGGGCACCCCGTTAGGCGCGTAAGCGCCGGTGCGATACACGAGCAATGGAAAAAACTGCTCCTTGGCTTGCGAGAAGGCGGGACCGCCCGCCAACGCCGCGGCCACTCCCGCTGCGCCCAACAGCCCAGCCTTGATACGGGTGGTTAACTTCATATGCCTGTCTCCTTTCAAGTACACCCGGTCTCAACTGAGGCCGGGATAAAAATTCGTGTGGTCGGTGGCGCTTGGCGCCACCGACGGTCCATGTTTCACCTGTCCACGTTTCAATGCGGAAATGGCCACAGCCGCAGTTTCTCCTTGCCGATCGCCCATAGCCGTGCCAAGCCGTGCGGCTCGGCGATAAGAAAGAACACGATCAACGCACCAAAGATCATGAATTCCAGATGCGAAATCAGCGCCGTCGAGATCGGTATTCCGAGCCAGCCGGGAAGCTGATTCAAGAGCAGCGGAAGGATCACGATGAACGCGGCGCCAAAGAAGCTGCCGAGGATCGAACCCATGCCGCCGATGATGATCATGAAGAGAAGGTTGAACGAGAGATTGATATTGAACGCTAAGGGTTCCCACGAACCTAGATGGACGAATCCCCATAGCGCACCGGCCACGCCCGCGTAGAACGAACTGACCGCAAACGCGGTGAGCTTGGCGTGCAGGCCGCTGATGCCGATAACTTCGGCTGCGACATCCATGTCGCGCGTGGCCATCCACGCGCGACCGATATGGCTGCGCACCAGATTCTTGGCGGCCAGCGTCATCACAACGAGGATCGCAAGCAGGAAAAAGTATTTGTCGACGGGGGTCTGGATCTGCCAGCCGAAGATCTCGACCGGAGCCGGTGATACCGAGCCCGACGGAGAGTAGTTGGTGAACCACTTGACCCGCGCAAACATCCAGTCCATGAAAAACTGCGCGGCAAGTGTGGCGACTGAAAGGTAAAGCCCCTTGATGCGCAAACTAGGCACGCCGAAGATCACGCCGACGGCGGCCGATATAAGTCCCGCAACGGCCAGCACGACGATGAAGTTGACTTCAGGCACGCGCACGACAAGGTTGTAGGCGGCATAGGCGCCCACCGCCATGAACGCCGCGGTGCCCAACGAAATCTGGCCGCAATAACCGACCAGAATGTTCAGTCCGATGGCCGCGATGGTCAGGATCAGAAACGGAATGATCAGCGCACGAAACGCGTAGTCGCTGGCGAAAAGAGGCACCGCCGCAAACGCCAGAACGACGAGCGAGATCAGAAACCAGCGATCCTGCGCGATCGGCAGGAGCTGTTGGTCCGCCGCGTAGCTCGTCTTGAACTGCCCGTTTTCTCGGTAGATCATTTCCCTATCCATTGCGGGACAGACCGCGAAGCGCTCTGTCCCCAACCATATCTAACCAACTTCAGACGCGATCAATATGTTTCTCTCCAAACAACCCCTCCGGCCTTACCAGCAGAAACGCCAGCGCCAGCACATACGCGAACCAGTTCTCGATGCCGCCGCCGGCGAGGTCGAATGCCTTGACCATCACGGGGCTGAGGAAAACTTCCGCCATCTTCTCGCCGACACCGATGATCAGGCCGCCGATGATCGCGCCCGGCACCGAGGTCAACCCGCCAAGAATCACAACCGGCAGTGCCTTCAACGCGATCAGCGAAATCGAAAACTGCACGCCAAGTTTTGCGCCCCACACCATGCCGGCCACCAGCGCGACAAACCCGGCGACAGACCACACGATCACCCAGATGCGATTCAGCGGAATGCCGATCGACTGCGCGGCCTGGTGATCGTCGGCCACTGCACGCAACGCGCGTCCGGTCGGCGTCTTCTGGAAAAACACCGCCAGACAGATCACCAGCAGTGCGGCGATGCAGGCGGCGACAAAGTCCTCGATGTTGATAAGAATGCCGCCCTGAAAGATGTTTTCGAGAACGATGGTCGGCGTTTTCGGCAGTCCCAACCTGATCTCGTAGATATCAGCTCCCCACACCGTCTGCCCGAAACCGTCGAGAAAATAAGTGATGCCGAGCGTGGCCATCAGCAGCACCACGCCTTCTTGGTTGACGAGATGGCGCAGCACCAGTCTTTCGACCAGCCACGCGAACACGATCATGATCAGGACCGCGATGCCGAATGCGACCGGCAACGGCATCACTTCGCTCATGCGCGCCAGCGCCAGCGCGGCGAAAAGGACCATCGCGCCCTGCGCGAAATTGAAGACGCCGGAGGCCTTGAAGATCAGCACGAAGCCGAGCGCGACCAGTGCGTAGAGCACTCCCGACATCAGTCCGCCCAGCAGCACTTCAAGGAAAAATGCGACCGCGCTCGCGCCGGTGACGAGCGGCGCCGACAAGCCCGCCGCCAGCAGCAGCACCAACGCGAACACCGGCCAGTTACGTTGCAGGTTCAATGCGCGACCCCGAGATAGGCATCGATGACGCTCTGGTTGTTGCGCACCACGTCCGGCGTGCCGTCGCCGATCTTCTTGCCGTAGTCGAGCACGACCACGCGGTCGGATATATCCATCACGACGCCCATGTCGTGCTCGATCAGCACGATCGTGGTGCCGAACTCGTCGTTCACGTCGAGGATGAACCGGCACATGTCCTGTTTTTCTTCCATGTTCATGCCGGCCATCGGCTCGTCGAGCAAGAGCACCTGCGGCTCCATTGCCAGCGCGCGGCCGAGGTCGACCCGCTTCTGCAATCCGTAGGGGAGTCGACCGACGGGCGTCTTCCGATAGGCCTGGATTTCCAGGAAATCGATGATGCGCTCGACGTGCGCGCGCTGCGCCAGCTCTTCCCTCTGCGTCGGGCCTACGCGCAGCGCCTGCAACCACACGTTGCTGCGCATTTTCAGATTGCGGCCGGTCATGATGTTGTCGAGCACGGTCATGCCCTTGAAGAGCGCGAGACTCTGAAAGGTGCGCGCGATTCCCATCTCTGCGGCGTGGTGCGGCCGCATCTGTGTGACCGTTTCGCCGCGAAACGTGATGCTGCCCTGCTGCGGCGTGTAGACGCCGTTGATCACGTTGAGCATGGAGCTCTTGCCGGCGCCGTTAGGGCCGATGATTGCGCGGATCTCGTGTTCGCGTACATCGAAGGAAACGCCGGTCAGCGCCTTGACGCCGCCGAAGGCGAGCGAGACGCCATCGAGCTTCAGGACGACATCGCCGATATTGCGTGCGCTCATCACGCCCTCGGGCGCTTGCGCCCCCACCCTAGCCCTCCCCCGCTGGCGGGGGAGGGAATGAGAGGGGGCCGCTCTTGGTACCGCGCACCTTGCTTCATTTGGGGGGCTGATCTTTCATCTTCCACGCCGCGTTCGGCGACGGCTTGATGCCGCCTTCGCCGCCCATGGGTTTGTTCGCGCCGGAAATCCATTGCCACGCGTAAAACCAGAATACGAAGAGCAGCACGAGTCCCGCCAGCGCAGCGAGCCACTGTCTTTCCGCCAGCCCCCAGGCGGCCAGCGGAACGCCTGCCACCAGAGACGCGATCGCCGGCCACTTGCGATTGCCCATCGGCGGCGCAATCGACACGATCAGGCCGCGCGCGCCAGAGGAGCGAATGTCTTCACGTCGCGGATCTTCAGCGTGGCGCTGAGACGGCCGGTGCGGCCGTCTTCGAACTTGACCTGTGTCTCGACGAACTGCTCTTTGCGGCCGCCGTACAGCGCGTCGATCAGCACCTGGTACTTCTCGCCGACAAAGCGGCGCCGCACCTTGCGCGTACGCGTCAGCTCGTCATCGTCGGGATCGAGTTCCTTGTGCAGGATCAGAAAGCGATGAATCTGCGACCCACCCAGCTTGGGATCCACGGCGAGATCTGCATTGACCTTTTCGACGCACTCGGCGATCAGATCCAGCGTTTCGGGTTTCCCGGCCAAGTCGATGTAGCCGCCGTAGGCCAGTCCGCGCCGCTCGGCCCAGTTGCCGATGGATTCGAAGTCGATGTTGATCAACGCACATGCTTCGCTCCGGCCGTTGCCAAGGGCGACCGCCTCCTTGATGTGCGGGAAAAACTTCAGCTTGTTCTCGATGTACTTGGGCGCGAAAAGCGTGCCGTCGGCGAGTTTGCCGACATCGTTTGCGCGATCGATGATTTTCAGGTGGCCATCGGCGTCGAGATAACCGGCATCACCGGTGCGATACCAACCGTCGGGGTCGCGCACTTCGGCAGTTGCCTGTGGATTGCGGTAGTACTCCTTCAGCAGACCCGGGCTCTTCAACAGAATTTCGCCGTTGTCGGCAATACGCACCTGCACGCCGTCCACCGGCGGCCCGACCGTATCGGCCCGGACCTGCCCATCAGGCTGAATACAGACGAACACCGCGGTCTCGGTCGAGCCGTACAACTGCTTCAGGTTGACGCCGATGGAGCGATAGAAGTTGAAAAGGTCCGGACCGATCGCTTCGCCCGCCGTATAGCCAATGCGCACACGGCTCATGCCGAGCATGTTGCGCAACGGGCCGTACACGAGGAGGTCGCCCAGTCGATACAACAGCTGGTCGCCGATACCGACCTCAGCGCGGTTCAACAATCTCTCGCCGACCCGCTTGGCTACACCCATGAAGAAATGGAACAAGCGGCGCTTTATCGCACCGGCGTCTTCCATCCGAATCATCACCTGCGTCAGCAGATTCTCGAATACGCGCGGCGGCGCAAAGTAGTAGGTGGGACCGATCTCGCACATGTCGTTGGTCACCGTGTTCGGCGACTCCGGGCAGTTGACCGTGTAGCCGGTCACGAGCGCCTGTGCGTAGGAAAAGATGCTCTGGCCGATCCAGGCCATCGGCATGTAGGCGAGTACGTCTTCGCTGGAATCCAGTTTTTCGAGCGTCGAGCAGGCGCGCGCGCGATCGATCAGCGACGCGTGGGTTTGAACAACGCCTTTGGGCCTGCCGGTGGTGCCCGACGTGTAGAAAAGTGTCGCGGTATCCGAACTTCGGCCTATCGCGACTTCGTCGTCAAATAATTGCGGCTGCGCGGTGAGCACAGCGTCGCCGCGTGTGAGCAGATCGGCATACGCAAGCAGTCCGGGTTGCGTGTAGCCGCGCAGTCCACTCGCGTCCTCGTAAATGATGTGCGCGAGTGCCGGGTACGCTGCGCGCACCTCCAGCATCTTGTCGACCTGCTCCTGGTCTTCGACGACGGCAAAACGGATCTCCGCGTCCTCGAACACATAGACCATCTCCGCCGCAACCGCGTCCTGGTAGAGCGGAACCGGAATGCTGCCGAGGGACTGCGCAGCCATCATCGCGAAGTAAAGACGCGGGCGGTTTTCACCGACGATGGCGACGTGATCGCCGCGCGCAACGCCCAGCGCGTGCAGACCGGCCGCTACGCGTTTTACTTCGGCGGCAGCTTGTCCCCACGTCCAGGTCTGCCAGATGCCGAACGCCTTCTCTCGAAAGGCCGGATGCTGTGGCCGAACGCGCGCCTGCTCCAGCAGCAAGCGCGGAAAGCTGTCGGCCGCGGCCAGCGCGGACGCGCTCATCGTGGTCTCCTTGAATCGCCAGTCGGATCGGCTGGCGCGTTCGTTCGAAAAAATCTACACCATCGCCACGCTTTGGGCCATCAAAGCCGCACCAAACTGCGCGCGCGGCGAAGGTAACGGTAGCGGCGGTGCGCCTCTGTCATCTGCGCGACAATCGACACATGGAGTCGCTGTACTACGTTCTGAGCGCAACGCGCTGGGGAGCGCTGATCGCTCCCGAGCAATTGCAGCGAGTGGTGGCCGAGTCCGGCGAAGTCGTTGTGCCCGAGGGCGGCTATGTGTGCCGGCAGGGCGAGCCGGTCGATGTCTGGCTCGGCGTGCTCGAAGGGTTGGTAAAGATGATGATCAGCACTCCCGAGGGCCGCAGCTCGACGTTCACCGGCGTTCCCGCGGGTGGCTGGTTTGGCGAAGGCTCGTTGCTGAAGACCGAGCCGCGTCGCTATGACGTGGTTGCGCTGCGCGCCTCGCGCATCGCGCGCGTGCCGCGCCGCACCTTTGAGTGGCTGCTCAATACCAGCATTCCTTTCAACCGCTTCCTGCTGATTCAGCTGAACGAGCGGCTTGGCCAATTTATCGGCATGCTCGAATCGCAGCGACTGCACGACCCGGACGCTCGGGTGGCGCGCTGTGTGGCCGCGCTCTTCAATCCGATTCTGTATCCCGGCATTGCCGCGCGGATCGAGGTGTCGCAGGAAGAGATCGGCTATCTGGCCGGCATCTCACGCCAACGCACGAACCAGGCATTGCAAACGCTGCAGCAAGCCGGTCTGCTCAAAGTCGAGTACGGCGCGATCCTTATTGAGGATCTAGACCGGTTGCGGCGCTACGGCACTTGAGTTAGTTAGATTCGGTTGGGGACAGAGCTCTACGCGTCGGCGCGCTTCGAGGTCTGTCCCCAAGAATCAGTTTTTCGCCACGTAGTCGTCGTGCCGCGCGACGAAGTCCTTCGAAGAAAACTTCAGATGGCAAGTGCGGCAACCGTTCAGGTTATCGGCGGTTTTCGCACCGGCGGCGTCGTACGACGCGTATACCCAGTCGCCGTTCTTCAGCTCGTTTGCGACCTTCGAGCCATAGCCGGTGCCTTTGCCCATCAGGAAAACGCGCAGCAGCTTGTCCTTGACCATCTTGCCGTTGGGGCCGACGACGAGGGTGCCATCTGTATTGGCCTTGGCGGCCCAGTTTTCCATCACAAACACGGCGCCATTTGCGTACGGCTGGTCCTTGCGGGCCTGGCCGGTTGGATTGACGTAGACCTCGCGCACCTGTTTAACGTCCGGACGCTGCACCGCGCTTAGCGCCTTGGGCCAAGTCTGATAGTTGGCAGGCACTGCCATCTCGCCGTCTTCGAGCTTCGGCGCCGGCTTCATCTGTGCGCAAGCCGCAATCACGGTCGCGGCGACCAGCAGTAATACTCGTTTCATTGCGTCTCCTTCCTGTGGGATAACACCGTCAGCGTACGGCGTGCTGTCACTACGCACGAATCGTGTTTCTGGATGCCTGCGCCGGAAGGAACGACGGATGCGCCTATTTGCGCCGGCGCGCGGGTTTGCCCGAGCCACGCCGCGACCATTTGGAACGCGACTCGCCGGGAGGTTCGAGCGGCATCGTGGCGATGTCGGTGCCGGGTTCGGGTTCGGGAATCGGCCGGCCGCTGTCACGCCAGCCGGTGGCTGCGGCAAAACCATATTCCTCCGCATACCGTTTGAACCACAAGCCTTCCGGCGAGTGCCTTGTTACGCCATCGAACAGTGTGGCCAGCGTCTGTGTCGCGTTTAGCCCCATCTGGTCGAACGTCTGATTGACGACGAGCTTCATCATCATCAACTGGTTCTTCGGCACGCCCGCCATGCGGGTCGCCAGCGCGTCGACCGCGGCATTCAGCTTGCGCGCGGGCACCGCGTCGAGCGCGAGCCCCCAATCCTTCGCGGTTTTGCCGTCGATCAGGTCGCCGGTCAGCAGCATCCGCTTGGCGCGTTGCGCGCCCAGCCGATACACCCACATCGCGGTGGTCGGGCAACCCCACACGCGCGCCGGCATGTAGCCGATGCGGGCGTCTTCGGCCATCAAGATGAAATCGCAGCACAGCGCGATATCGCTGCCGCCGGCAGCCGCATAGCCGTGCACCTTGGCGATGGTCGGTTTGTGCGCGCGCCACAGCGACATGAAGTCGTCCGTATTCCGGCGCATCAACGCGTAGTCGCGCATCGGGTCCCACGGCATCGGCTGGATGACGTTGTCGATCGATTTCTTCTCGGCATACAGCTTCAGGTCGTAACCCGCGCAAAACGCGTCGCCTGCGCCGGCGAGCATGATCACGTGCACGCGCCGGTCGGCCTCCGCCGCCTCGACAGCGGCGCGCAGCTCGCGCGGCATTTCATCGTTGATGGCGTTCAGGCGTTCGGGACGGTTAAGCGTGATCGTCGCGATCCGGTCGCGCACGTCGACAAGCAAAGTGGAAAAATGCATCGTGGTTTCCTTCTCCCGATTCCAGGAGAGTAAGCGATGAACGAAGTTCGGTTGCGCGACGGCACGAGCGTTCCGGCTCTCGGTCTGGGCACCGTGCGGATTGGCGACGACGCACGCAAACGCGACAGCGATGTCGCGGCCGTGCGAACCGCGCTCCGGCTTGGCTACCGTCTGTTCGACACCGCCGAAATGTACGGCGATGGCGGCGCCGAAGAGGTGATCGGCGTCGCTTTGCGGGGCGCGATCGACGCCGGCGAGATTGCGCGCGACGACGCGTTCATCGTCAGCAAGGTGCTGCCGCAAAACGCGAGCCGCACCGGTGTCATCGCGGCGTGTGAGCGCAGCCTGAAACGGCTCGGCGTCGATGCGATCGATCTGTACTTGTTGCACTGGCGCGGCAGATTTGCGCTGCGCGACACCGTAGCCGCTTTCGAAGCGCTGTGCGTCGACGGCCGGATTCGTTTTTGGGGCGTCAGCAACTTCGATGTCGATGACCTGCAGGAACTCGAGGCGATCGACGCCGGCCGCAACTGCGCGGCCAATCAGGTCTACTACTCAGCCTCCAGGCGCGGCGTTGAGTTCGACCTGCTGCCGCATTGCCGTGCGCGCCGGATTCCGCTGATCGCCTACTGCCCGCTCGACGAAGGTGCGCTGATCAAACACACGGGCCTCGCTGCCATCGGCAAGCCGCGCGCTGCCACCTCCGCGCAAATTGCGCTTTCCTGGTTGCTGCGCCAGCCGGATGTCATCGTGATTCCGAAGTCCGGTAAGGAGGCGCACTTGCGCGAAAACCTGGCCGCTGCACAGATGCGGCTCGCTGCCGACGACCTGGCCGCCGTCGATCGCCTGTTTCCTCCGCCGCGCGGAAAAACCTCGCTGGCGATGGTGTAACCCGGATATTTCACGAGGTCGCCCCGATTGCGCGAGTTGGTCTCGATCAAGTGGCTGCGTCAGCGCTCTCACGCCCAATCCCGTTTGGATTGTCGGGGCTACGCGGGTTGGCGCGGCGCCCCCGCCTTCGCTGGGGGGCAGGCTCTGCGGGCGCGGACTTGCGCTCAACATCCTCCCGGCCGGTCAAACTGCGGTGTGAAGAACCGACAAGGCTATGCCACTACCGGAGCGCAACCTGCTGCCTTAAAAACACGCTGCGTGGAGGGTGGGTAGGTGGCAAGTACAGTGGCAGGGCGACGAGGACGAGCGACCAGCTCGCCGCCGCAGTTGGGGCACTTGCCACTCAGCACGCCCCCCGCACACGACACGCAAAATGTGCACTCGAACGAGCAGATGCGTGCCTCCGTTGATTCCGGGGGTAGGTCAACGTTGCAGCACTCGCAATTGGGTCTGAGTTGAAGCATGGGAACCTCCATTTTTCCTTGTTGACCTAATGCACAACCTCCGCCGCGGGCTTGCCTCCCACTTCGCTACGGCAAGCCCGCGACGGAGCGCCCTGTTGGGCATCGTGGGGCTGATTTCTATAAGGCAGCTCGTGCAAGCCACCGGCGCAGGGCGCTCAAGACTAGCTCTGGGCATTCCTCCATCACAAAGTGGCCCGCACTGGGAATGAGCGTTAACAATGCGCTCATGCTGCTGATAGATCGGCAACATTGAGAGCAACGTCCGAAGCAAAGGCGCTCGCGCCAAGAAACACTGCAGCGAGGTTTGCCGATAGAAGGCCGGCGTAAAAGAGCGATGCGCTCGCGAGTTGAGGATGGCCAAGCGCAATACCCGGCTCGGTGTCCGCTGGGTAAAACCCAACCGAACCAGTCAGGCGCTATTACGCGATGGGTCTTTGCCAGTTCTCGCGCCTGAAACTGCCAGCACAAGTGGCTTTGCGGATAGCCATGAAGCAGTAGTAGCGGCTCGCCGGACCCTAGATCGAGGTAACGCAGCACAACCCCCGAGATGTTTAGGGATTTGAGATTGCCCATCTGCTAGCGAACGCCGATGAGCCGATCGATGAGCGGCTGCTCGGCGTCATAGGACCAGCATTCGCTCAGACGGCCGTCACGAACCGCGTAGACGAAAACGCGCTCCAACTCGACAGCTGCGCTACCGATACCCAGGCGTTCGCGAGCGATGATGGCGCCGCGCTGCGGGCCAGCCATCGTCGCGACGATGGCTTGGAGTCGCCGCTGCGTCCGGCGACCAAACTCGGCCAGCGTCGACAGAGCTGCCACCTTGCCAACATGATCACCGGACAGCGCGTTCGAGCCGAAATAGTGAAGGGTGAAGTCGTCGTGGTAGCAATCGATGATTGCCGCCAGGTCACCTGCAAGCCATGCCTTGGCGTAGCGCTCGATCGCAGAGCGAACGTCGGATTCGCGTGACGCCATCTGATGTCCTTTGGCGCGGGAACATGAGACCGCCGCGAGGACAAGGCCAAGTGTGCAGCGGCGATTGAGCACACATGGCACCAGTCATGGCCGCGACGATCTTGGAGTCGCCAGCACAAGCGAGCAGCGCGCCGTGCGGGGACAGCAGCTTCAGGGAGGTCGTCACGGCAACACCGCGTCGATCGCCAGCCCGCCAAGCAGCAATCCGGCCACGACGAGCTCGATCAACGTGAAGATCACAGGCAGGCGACCGAAGCCATGGTCGACGGCGGCAGAGACCATCCGACCACCTGCCATACCCCCGAGGGATGCAGCAGCGGCGACAACGACACCGCTGCGCAGCTCCGGTCTTGCGATGGCGACGAGCAGCACCACGGCCAGCGCGAGCGGGAAGCCGCCATAGACGGCGCGTACCTCGTTGCGCGCGTCGGTGGTCGCGGCCGTGATGCCGAAACCGTGGAGCAGACCACTGGGTTTTCGCATGGCCAGAAGACCCAAGGCCAAGAAGAACACGGCCGCAGCGGCGAGCACGGCGTTTGTCACAGGTCACTCCGGCGAGATTGGCGACCCGAACGGTTGGCGGTGAAAGCGGAATCTGTCATCCTGTCTTTATGCCCGTGGTTGCTGAGGCGCGCTTTCAAGAACTGGCTGTGCCGGACGATGCGATGCGCCTCTATTCGTGGGGCGCACGGGCGCTCTATCTCGGCCCGGCGCTCGGCTTGACTGCACATCGCAACGCCGTCGCGGTGCTGGCGGTTGCGCTCGATGCGTCGTTCGGTGTGGCGACCGACCCGGCCGACCCGTCGGCTGGTTATCGCCGGTGCCGATCGGTGCTTATCCTGCCGAACACGCTCCACCATCTGGCGGATACGGCAGGTCGCTTGGCGTTCCTCTACGTCGATGCGCGTAGCCGCGACTTGGATCTACTCTGGGACCTCGCCGCGGAGCGAACGACGCGCGCAGCGTTTGATCTCGAAGGCGAGGCGGAGCTGGTCGACTGCCTGACGCGACTGGCGCGCGGCGACGTCACATGGAAGGAGGCGCGGCAGACGCTCAGCGCGGTCCTCTCGAAGCCGCCGTCGGGCGCAATCGATCAGCGGGTAAAGCGCGCGCTGGACAGATTGCATGCCAACCCGGCGTCCCGCTTGGGTCTGTCTGAGCTGGCCCGCGACGTTGGCCTATCCGAGTCCCGATTCCTGCACCTCTTCAAGGCAGTGCTCGGCGTTCCGTTCCGACGCTACAAGATCTGGATCGCCATGGGCGCGGCGGTGCGCGCCATCGCACGTGGCGAGAGCCTCACCGCAGCCGCGCTCGACGCGGGGTTCGCGTCATCGGCGCATTTCAGCGCGACCTTTCGTGACATGTTTGGCCTTGAGCCGTCGCGCCTTGGCCGAGGCCGTCTCATGGCCGTACAGAATGTGGAGACTCGCTAGTGGTGCGCCGATTTGTTCTGCACTTATTGCCTGACTCGCGCCAGCGTGGCCTTGGCGCGGGGACCTCGGCGAGGATGTTCTTGCGCGCTGGCGGTCCAGCATGAAGCTTGCGCTCGGACTGGGCTTGACGACGTACGCGCCGCGCCCGCCGGCCCGCTCTTGAAACCGCCCTCCGATGTTCGATCGTGACTTCTGGGAAGTCGCCAGCTACGTCGTCACCGCGCTTGGCCTGCCGCTGGCGATCTTCATTTTTCTCTATGACCAGCGCAAAGAACGGGCGATTGATGAAGCCGAGGTCTATCAGTTGCTCAACAACTCGTACAACGAATTCCTGAAGGTCGTGCTCGACAACCCGGACCTGCATCTGGCGACCCGCCAGTCAACACCGGATCTGAGCAGCGAACAACAGGAACGCATGCTGGTCATCTTCGACATGCTGATGTCGCTGTTCGAACAGGCGTATCTGATCGCGTGGCAGCCTTCGATGGCTGAAGCGCAACGGCGTCGTTGGGCGGTGTGGGAGGACTTCATGCGCGACTGGATCCGGCGCGACGATTTCTTCGCGCATGTGGATTCGTTGCTGCTGGGCGAGGATCCCGACTTTGCCGTCTACTTCCGTCGTCTGGTTGCAAGCGAACGGGGCGGCACACCTCCGTGACCCTACGTACTTGGAAGCGGGACTCCGGCTGCGTGCCCGGGCACGCAGGCACGCGGAATGCTGGTCAGCTTGTTCAAGCTCGACTGGAGGACTCCATGAAACTCATCTTTTTAAAGCACGCCACTCTGGCCGCAGCATTCGCCTGTGCCGCGATGCCGTTAGCTATCGCGCAACAATCGGCGCAACCGCAGCCGCAGGCACAACCGCAAACCGAACAGCAACCAGTTCAGCCGCAGGCCGACCAGCCGGCTCAGCCCCAAGCCGATCCGTCGCCGACGCAGGTACAGAGCCCGGATCTGACCCGCACCAGCCCACAAGGCATCGACTACGCCACCGGCGCAGTGACCGTGAGCGAACTGGAGCAGCTGCAGCAGGACAGACGCGACTACAGCGTATGGATAACAACCGCAGCAAAAGGCTCGGGCGCCTGGTTGTCGGACGCGCAAGTCAAGATCACGGACTCGAAGCAGCAATTGGTGCTCGACACGATGATCGTCGGCCCATGGCTGATGGCAGAACTGCCGCGCGGTCGATACACCATCGAAACCACGTGGGAAGGACAGACCCAGCGCCGCACGGCCAATGTCGGCAGCGGCGGACTGCAGCGCTTCGTGCTGTATTTCGACAGCCCCGCGGAAGTTTCGCCGGATTGGCAGAGTCCATTTCGCGACGACGCGCGCGCGAGCACACCGCCAGCACAGAGCAAGTCGAAGTAGCGAATCTAGGAAATGGGGGGAAATGGGGTCCCCAATTTCGCGCCCTTTCGCCTTCCGGAGAAATTGGGGTCCGGAGAAATTGGGGTCTGACCCCATCCGAATCTAAACTGGCAGTGCGGCGCTGCGGTCGATGTGCGGCTCGCGAATCGGCAGATTGACCAGTGCCGCGCCGGCAGCCAGCAGCGCGTCGGCGTACCACATCCACAGGTAGCTGCCCGTCTCCGTAACGGCGATGCCTCCCAACCACGCGCCGAAGAATCCGCCGATTTGATGCGACAGCAGGGTCAGGCCGAAAAGCGTCGCGAGGTAGCGGATGCCGAAGAGTTTCCCCACCACGCTGGCGGTGGGCGGCACGGTGGCGAGCCAGGTGAACCCAAGTCCCGCGGCGAACAGATAAAACGTCAGGTCGGTCTTCGGTGCGGCCAGATAGATCAGGATCAACGCCGCGCGCGATGCATACATCCATGCGAGGATCATCTTGCTGCGATAGCGGTTGACCCAGTAACCGGCTGCCAGGCTGCCGGCGATGTTCGCGAGTCCGATGATCGCGAGCGACCAGCTTGCCACCGACGCCGGCAGGCCACACAGATTCACTTCGCCCGGCAGATGCGTGACCAGAAACGCGATGTGAAAGCCGCAGGTAAAAAACCCCGCGTGCAACAACAGGTAGCTGTTGTTCGACATCGCTCCTTTTACTGCCGCGCGTAGCCCGCCTTCGGTAGCGGCGGGTGCCGCGGTCGCAGTCGGGGGAAGCCGCAGCAGTCGCGCCAGCGGGAGTGCCGCGAGCGTGATTGCCGCCAGCGACCACATTGCACCCATCCAGCCAAATGCCGTGATCAGTTTCTGAACCAGCGGCGCAAATACAAACTGCCCGAACGAGCCGCCAGCATTGATCACACCCGACGCGGTCCCGCGTTCCGCCAGCGACATCCGCTTGGCGGCGGCGCCCATCAACACCGAAAAACTGGCGGCGCCCGAACCGATTGCCGACAGAAGCCCGATCGCGAACACGAGACCGATTCCGGTCGTCATGAACGGCGTGACCGCGGTGCCGATCGCGAGAACCACAACGCCGGCCGCCAGCACGCGGCCCGGTCCGTAGCGGTCCGCAAATGCACCGGCGATCGGTTGCGCGGCGCCCCACACGAACTGACTGACCGCCATGGCAAAGCTGATCGTGACGATGCCAAGTCCGGTCGACGTATTGATCGGCGAGAGGAAAAGCCCGAGCGTCTGCCGCCCGCCCATTGTCGCCATCAATATCAACGCCGCGGCGGCGGTGATGAACCACCACTCTTTCGAAACGGGTTCCTTCGGCACGCCTGAATTAGAGCCGGCTTGTCCGGTTCGGGCAAATGCGGATAACGCAGGACACGCATGCGCTATGCGCAGGCGCTTGTCTTAGGCTTGTTCGCGATTGAGCCGGTCGCGATCACGCGCCGGCAGCGCCTCTTGCACGGTGTCGCTGCGTTTCCACTCGGGAACCGGAGTTTCGCGGCCGCGCTCGGGCACGAAGGGCGAACGTTCGCTCCGGGTCGCCGTGTGAACGTAACGCGGACAGTTCATGAAGATGGTGCGCACGGCGATGCGCACCACAAGTTGCGCTTCATGCCAGCGTGCGAGCAGCGGATCGTCCGGTTCGATCGACGCCCGCCCGTTGACTCGCAGGCGCGCCGGCCGCGCGAAATCGATAAAGAGAAGGGCGACGTCCGGCCGCGTTGCGATGTTCCCCGCGGAGAGGTACATGCCGTTGCCGTCGTACAGTGGAAACGCGAGCGCGCGGTCGTCCAGAACAGTGACGAAGCCCGGTGCACCACCTTTGTACGAACACTGAGGCGGCAGTTTTCATCGACGGTCGCGATAAAGAGCATGTCGACGCGTTCGATCAATGATCGATCCGTGTCGTTGATGCGGTCACGCACGACCCTGCGTTCGGCCAGGTCCGCTAGGCGCCTCGTATCGAAGCGATCCTGGAGCAACCGGCTGGCGGGCGAATAGAAGGAAGGCATTGCGCTCAGGCTGCGTTCAGGCGACAGCGCGATCGCGCCGCGCGCGCGCCAGCAGATCGTCGAGGTAGCGCGCGGACGTCTCGAGGCACGTCGCAATGCCGGTCGCGATCGCCGGACGCAGTGCCGCCTGCATGCGTACACTCGGAACGATCACACCGTCGATCCAGTCGCGCGCGTGTTCGTCGTCGCAGTTCGAGTGGATGCGGATAAATTCCATGTCCGCTTCGTCCAGTCCGAGCCGGGCAAGACCCGCGCCCATACGTGTGACGCGCCGATACGCCATCGCCTCGGTCGCAAAGAGCGACCCGACCAGATGCCACGGGTCGCAGTAGTAGCCGTAGTAGAAGACCAGCGTGCGATTGACCAGGCTGGGATAGGACTCGAGCCGAAGATCAGCGCCGGCTCTTTCTTTCACCGCCGACATCAGCCGCGCCATCAACTCGGCATGCGGAACCGGGATCTGCTCGTCGGCAAGATTGCGCTGAATCGCCGCGCGCCCTTCGTCGCAGATCTGCGCATCGAGCAAGCGCTGCAACAGCGGGACGAACGCGGGAAACGCCCGGTTCTCCAGCAGGAAAACGGCGAAATCCCGTATGGTCGCCCGCTGCGCGAGTTCCTTGTACCAGTCATGCCGGTGCGCGCGGTGCGCAAAGATCACCGCCGTCCATTCGTGCTCGGGTCGTGCGAGCAGAGAATCGACCAGCCGGTCGGCCGCGCGGTTCGTGCCCTCGGCCCAGCGCCGCAGCCTGCGTTCGGCCAGCGGATCGAGCGTGCGGCCGATGCGCTGCGCGCACTGATCGAGCAAATCCTGTGTGGCGGAGCTCATGTGCCGCCTTGCGCGAAGTAGCGTTCGCACAATCGCAGGCGCCGTGCGTGCCATACCATGAACGTGCCGAGAAAAAGCTGCGTAACGCTGCGGCCGACATCCTCCCAGCGATCGCGCAGCCGCATGAAGGCGAGCGTCGCCCGATGCGGCCGATCGTCCGATGCGCCCGCGCGCGGCACGAACAGACATGGGCCGCGGTTCGGCAGCGCGCGCGTGTGCGCTGCCGATGTCTGCAAAGCGAATCGTTGCAAGACTTCGCGCGCCGCCGCGCGCAACGCGACCAGCGCGAGCGCCTGCGCGGGACAAGCGCGGTTGGCGGCAACACCAAACGGGATGTAGTTGGCATCGCGCGCCGAGAGTTTCTCCCACCGGTCGGGGTCGAAGTTCTCGGAGTCTGCATAGCCCGTGCGATGAAAGTCCGGGTGGTTGAAGCACACGACCGAGCCTTTCGGCAGCGCGATGCCGCTGTCCATGCTGATGTCCTCCGATGTGATCCGGTGCGAGATGCCGAACAGCGGATAGACGCGCAGGGTCTCGGCGATCACATGGTCGAAGTAGCGGTCGTCGCCGGCCGCTGCGACAAGCCGCTGTTGCACCGATGGATGCTGCGCGATGGCCATCATCAGATGCGCCATCGCCTCCGACATCTGCACGACCGCCGTGTTGAAGAAGACGCCTTGCAGATACAGCGCCCGCTCGGTGACCGACAGCGCTTCCGGCAACTGATCCCGCAGAAAGCCGGCCTCGAGTTTTGCAGCGAGGAAGCGGGTCAACCGGTCCCGCTTCGCCATGTGCCGTAGGCCGCAACACTTCAACGCGGTCACCACGTCGTTCGCGTTGGCGACGATCAGCTCGCGCGCTGTGGAGAGGCAGCGCTCATCGAAGACAAGCTGATAAAAGAACTCCGCCCACGCCGGCATCATCAGGTCCCGCAAACGAACGAGCCGCGCCTGGCCGTGGACCTCCCTGCGCAGCGTGCGCACCATGCAACGAGCGGCCAGTTCTTCCGCTCCTCGCTTCGGCACCGCGAGAAAACGGCGCGTGGCCGCGGCGACTTCCTCGTAGCGGGGGCCGCACTCCAGGTGTTCCTGATGGATTTGTGCCCCCGGCGATAACCAGTACCAGAAGAGGTCGGATAGGGCGGCGCCGCGGCTGCGACCGCGCGCTGCCGGGTGCGAGTAAAGCGATTTGAAGTGTTCAGCACCAACCCGCGCACCGGGTACCGCGATGCCTTCATCGCCGTTGATGCGCGTGAAGATTCGCATCCGCAGCCGAACCACGGCAGCGGGCAGCCAGTACGGCAGGCTCGCGGCGAGTGCTGCGATCGCGACGATGGCCAATGCCGTGGTGGCGTTCATCGTACGGAGACCAGATCGCGCGTCACGTCCTGCGCGCCGCGGCAGCCGCATAGAACGAGCGCGAGATCGAGTTCGGCGCGCAACGTCTCCAGGACAAGCGCGACGCCCGCCTCGCCGCCGGTGGCTAGCCCCCACAGCACCGGCCGCCCGATCGCGACCGCGGTCGCGCCAAGCGCGAGCGCTTTGACGATGTCAGTGCCGCGCCGCACGCCGCCGTCGAGCACCAGCGGAATCTTCCCCGCGACAGCCTCGGCAACGGCAGGCAGCAGATCGATCGTTGCTGGCACTGTGTCGAGTTGCCGTCCACCGTGGTTCGACACGAAAAGCGCATCGGCGCCGCGCGCGACGGCGAGCCGCGCGTCTTCCGGATGCACGACGCCCTTTAGCGAAATCGGCAGCCGCGTTATCTCGCGCAGCCAGTCAAAGTGTTTCCATGAGATCTCCGGCGAAAACACGATGTCGCGCGCGCGGCCAAGCTCGCCGCTGGGCAGGCGTTCGCGCAGGTTCTCGCAGCACATGCCGGGCGGAAGATCGGTGAAGCCGTTGCGCAGATCACGTTCGCGCCGGCCGAACGCCGGCGCATCCGCGCTGACGACGAGTGCGCGGCACCCGGCGGCTTCCGCGCGCCGCACGATCGACTCGGTAAAGCCGAGGTCGGGCTGGATCGAAAGCTGAAACCACAGGCGCGACGTGTCGCCGGCCGCGGCGATGTCCTCGATCGCCGTGGTCGCAGCCATGCTGACGATGTAGATCGCTCCGCACGCCGCCGCGGCGCGCGCGGTTGCGCGTTCGCCTTCCGCATGCGCGAGGCGATGAAACGCGGTCGGCGCAATCAGCGCGGGCAACGACGCGCGACAGCCGAGCAGTTCGATTGCAAGGTCGCGCTGCGCGGCGCTGCGCAACACGCGCGGAACGAGCCCGATGCGGGCAAACGCCGCTTCATTGGCGCGCAGCGTGATTTCGTCACCGGCGCCGCCGGCGAAGTAGTCGTACACCTCCGGCGGCAGGCGCCGGCGCGCCTCGCTTTGCACCGCGCGTGGTGACACATGAACCGCGGGCTCAGAGCGTTGCGGCGATCGCGGCATCGCGTGGCCTCTCGCGGTTGCCGAGCTCGCGCGCGAAAAATGCACGCAGCGGTTCGCGGTGAACCGGCCCGGTCCATTCGTTTTCGAGGTTTTCGGTGACGTGATGCTCGGCAAGCAGACTGCCGCCGCAAAAATGGCGGACGACGGGATGCAGGTACTGGCCCTGCTGCGCGCGCTCGGCGTCGTGCTGCGCGATGCGGCCGACACCGATATCGAACGGATCGACCTTGTCGTGATCCGGCCCGTACTCCAGCGTGATCGCAAACGCGCTGTGATCTTCCGCGAAGCCGCTGTCATGCACGTAGTCGAGCGGCAGCTCCTCGTAGTAGCGCGCCGCGCCGGCTCCCGCCGCCACGACGAGGTCGCACAGGAAGCCGAACTGCTGCCACAGCGCCGACGTGCGATTGACCCGCGCGATCACCGCTTCCATCAGCGCGTGCGGATCAGCGGCAAAAGTTCGATGCGGCCACTCCGCGCCGTGATACTTGCGTTCGAAAATGCGTGCGAGCGCACGTACGCCATAGCGAAATCCGTGGATGAACCCCCCCGTGGAGCGCTTGAAATCGCGCACCTGCATCAGCGTGCCGGCGAAGTACAGGCCGGGTACATTGCGCGACTCCCACGCGGAGGTCTGCGCCGGAAAGCGGTCGCGGATCGTGAGCTCGGGACGGCAGCTTTCGTCGAAGATCGACGCGTCGAAGCGAAAACCCGTGCAGGCGATCACGCGGTCGTAGACAAGGTCTTTCTTCACCTCGTTAGCACGCACGAACCGCACCGTGACGAGGTAATCGCCGCCAGGCCCACCTCGCCGTTCAATGCGCTCGATGTGCCCGTCCAGCAGCGCGTTCTGCGATTTGAGCTGGTAGGTGTCGAGCAAATTGTTGTTGATGGCGCGCAGGTGGCCGACGTAATGCGACTTCCACGCCATCCTGATCGCGCTCGGGCCGGCAACATGGATCACCGCGGCCGTCTCGACCAGGTTGTCCGCGGTCTCGAAGGCGGAGTTGCCCTTGCCGATGATGAGCACGCGCTGGCCGAGAAAATCCTGCGGATCGACCGACACGCTGCCGTATTGCTCGGCCAGTTCGATGCCCGGTATCGCCGGAACGTATGGCGCCGAGACGCCGGTAGCGACAACCAGGCGCTGCGCTTCGTAGCTGTCGCCGCGCGCGTCGGTGGCGCGAAACGCGCCGTTGCGTTCGACGCGAACGATCCGGGTGTCATAGCGCAGCCTCAGGCGGCAGCGCTCGGCGAAGTCGCGCAGATAGCGGGCGAGGTCGCCCGCGTCCGGGAAGTACCGTTCCGAGTAGCGGGTGAATCGCAGCTCGGGGTCGTCCGAAAGCAGCGAGTTCCAGTCCATCCGCAGGTTCAGCTCCGGGTCGGTCCACCCGGTGTGCGGCTTGTTAATCGAAATCAGCCGGCGATGGCGCGGGAAGGTTTTGAAGAAAGTGCCGGGCGTCGGGCCGGCTTCCAGGATCAGATAGTCGCGCCCCGCGCGCTCAAGAAAATGGCCGAGCTGAAGACCCGCCGGGCCGGCGCCTATCACAAGGTATTCCATGTTGTCGTTCCGCGAAGACCCGCATACGCTGGAGCTCAGCTCGGTGAATCCCGCGCGCGGCGCATCCGGTTCAGCCGCATTCGCGCTTGAACCGATTTGGCGCGATCGGGAATAAACCGCACTTGGTCCGATGAAGCCCGATACCGCCCCGGCTCCGTTTTCCGGAGCGCCGCCGCCCGACGAAGCAGAACTCCTGCGCCGGATTGCGCTGCGCGACCGGCGCGCGTTCGATGTTCTGTACCGCGGCTACTTCCATCGACTGAGCCGCTTCCTCGAGAGAATCACGCATCGGCCGTACCTGACCGAAGAAATCATCAACGACACGATGGTCGTCGTGTGGCGCAAGGCGCACACGTTCAACGGCACGTCGCGGGTCTCGACGTGGATCTTCGCCATCGCCTGGCGCAAGGCGCTAAAAGCGCTGAAGCGCCTGGGCGCTACCGCTGAAATCACGGGGGACGAAACTCCGGCGCCCGAGGCGGAAGAGCCCGAAAGCGAGTTCGTGCGGCGCGAGTGGCGCGAGCGGATTGCGCGCGCGCTCGCCACACTTTCCGCCGAGCATCGCGCCGTGGTTGAGCTCACTTACTACCATGGTTGCGCGTATCGCGAGATTGCACAGATCGTCGGTTGTCCCGTCGACACGGTGAAAACCCGCATGTATCACGCGCGCCGCAAGCTGAAAGAACTGCTTGGGGGAGAAGCGGAGGACTCTCGATGAGCCTGCGGTTGTTCCGCGCCGACGATCCGTCGGAACGCGAGGCCGAAGCGCTGCTGGCGTGGTACGTCAACGGCACGCTCGACGCATCCGAAAACGCGCGTGTGGAGCGTCATCTCGCCCAATGCGTGCGCTGCCGCCGCGAAGCGGAGCGGCTGCGCGAAGTGCAGTCGGCCGTCGCGCAGGAGGTTCCCGCGCCGGCGCTTGAGCGGGCGCTCGCGGGCGCGCACGCGCGGCTTGACGAATTCGATCAACGCTGGCGGCCGGCGTCGCTGATGCGACGGCTTGCAAAGAGCTGGCGCACAGCGCCGCTGCCGGTGCGCGGCGCGCTCGCCGTTCAGTTCGTTCTTATCGTCGCTCTGGCGATCGCGTTGACGTTCGACGGCGAGTCGCCTGCGCCGTATCGAACGCTCTCCGCGCCGAGTGCAGCGGGGACGCTTTCTGTCGTCTTTGACAGCGCGACACAGGAAGCCGAGCTGCGTGCGCTGATCGCAGGCGCGGGGGCGCGCATCGTCGGCGGTCCGACTTCCGCCGGCGTCTACACCATCGAGGTCGCGCCGGGTCGGGAGAACGACGCGATAGAGACGCTGCGTGCGAGCTCTGCCGTTCGCTTTGCCGAACGGGCGGCGTCTAGTGGCCTGTAACAGCCAATTCGCGAGTGCCTTGCGTGCCGGCGCGGCCGATTGCTTTGTCGCTCACCTTGCGCGTATGCGTCGGCTACGCGACGCGGCTAGCCGGGTTTGCAAATGAGGCACTCGGCTCGCGCAGGCACGCCTTTCCCTCTCGAATCGACTGTTACAGGCCACTGGTTCACGATGATGCAGTGCTGTCACACAAAAATCGACGCGCGATCCGCATGACATTTTTCAGAGCTTCCCTGATGCTGCTCGTCGCTTCACTGGTCGGCTGCGCGAGTCTTGCTCCGCCTGCCGGCAACCACGAGCGCCAGTTGCTGGTGATGATCGCAGCGGCCCCGCCGCACTATCGCCCCGGCACGCCGGCGTCGGGCTACGGCTCGCGCGCGACGCGACCGCGCTTCGACCTCGCCGGACTGGCGCTTGCGCGCGATCACGGCGTGACGCTCGCCGACGACTGGCCGATGCCCGCGCTTGGCCTGCATTGCTTCGTGATGACGATCGCCGCCGGACAGTCGCGCGAAATGCTCGCCGCGCAACTGGCCGCCGATCCTCGCGTCGAGTCGGTGCAGGCGGTGCAGCTCTTCCGCACGCTGGGCCGCAACGACCCGTACTACGCGATGCAGTCGGGTGCGCGCGCGCTCGATCTCGACCGGCTGCATCAGGTCGCGACCGGCCGCGACGTCCGGGTTGCGCAGATCGACACCGGCGTCGACGTTTCCCATCCCGACCTGCGTGGCGCGCTCAGCGAAGCGAGAAACTTCGTCGACGGCAGCGGCTATGCCGCCGAAGTGCATGGCACGGCAGTCGCCGGCGTGATCGCAGCCCGCGCCGACAACAACCTCGGCATCGTCGGCGTTGCGCCGGAGGCCACGCTGTTGCCGTTGCGCGCCTGCTGGCCCGATCCGGGCGATGCGGACACCGCGCTGTGTTCGAGCTTCACACTGGCCAAGGCGATCCAGTTTGCCGTCGATCAACGTGTACGCGTGCTGAACCTCAGTCTCGGCGGCCCGCGCGACCGACTGCTCGAGCGCTTGATCGACCGCGCAACGGATGCGGGGATGACCGTTGTCGGCGCCGTCGATCCCGCCGCGCCCACGCAGAGTTTTCCTTCGGCGCATCCGCGCGTGATCGCGATCGTCGCCGCCGACGATCCGCAGCTTGCGCCCCATGCGGAGTTGCCGCGGGGTGCAATACTCGCGCCCGGCCGCGATGTTCTGACCACTGTTCCGGACGGGCGCTGGCGGTTTTTTTCCGGCGCTTCGTTTGCCGCCGCGCATGCGACCGGCGTCGTGGCCTTGCTGCTCGAGAAAAGTCCTGACCTAAATGGCGAAGCAGTTCGAGCGTTGCTTGCGCGGCCCGACCCGCGCGCCGGGCCGACAGCCGCGCTGCGGCTCGACGCCGCCGCCGCGCTGGCGCTACTCAGCGCTCGACGCGACTGTGGAGGTATTCGCGCAGCGAGCGTGCGCCGCCGCAGCGATTGTTGATTTCCCCGCGTGTTGCGAAGCCTGATCCTCGCGGCGGCATTGCTGCTCGCAGGGCAGGCAGGCGCGCAGGTTTCCGGCAGTGTGGCTGCGCTCACCGACTATCGCTTCCGCGGCATCTCGCAGTCCGACCGCAGACCTGCGTTGCAAGGAACGCTTGCGCTCGATCACACGACGGGTCTTTTCGCCAGCGCGTTCGCGTCGAGCGTGGATTTCGGTCGCGCCTCGGATGCGAACGTCGAAACCATTTTGGCCGCGGGCTACGCGGCACGCCTGCGTCCGGACCTGTCGTGGGAAACGGGCGTTGCGTACTACCGCTATCCGGGTTCACGCGCCGAGCGCGAAACCGACTACGTGGAGGGTTTCGCCGGCGCGACGTGGCGCGACGTGAACGCGCGGCTCTATTTCGCGCCGGATTATTTCGGCGCCGGGCGGCGCGCGCTGTATGCGGAGCTGAACGCCACGTTTGCGCTTGGCGAGCGTCTCGCCGTGACCGCGCACGCGGGAGTTGCCCGCATCACAGGGCGCAGCAGCCGGATCGATGTACGAGCCGGCATCGCGATCGATCTGCGCTACGCGAGTCTGGAACTCGCCGCGGTGGCAACCGACGTCGCGCGCGCGCAATGCCCGCTCGGACCGAAGGCTTGCAGACCCGCTGTGGTGGCGGTGTTGTCGCGCGGTTTCTGAGGAAGAAGCCCGCGTGGGGCTCGCTAGCCTGGCGGTAGCAGTTCTTGAGCCGGGGCGTTGAATTTCCTATCCTTTGCGACCCGCCAGTTTGACGCGTTGCGCCGCGCATCAGCTCGGGCCCGGTTCGTCGCTCGCTACACTCCTGGCGTCCGCTGGTACTCATGCGATGCCTGACGGGGAACGACGTGAAACGTGACGGTGGAAATGCGCTTGGTCTCGCCGTGAGTCTTGTTCTCCTGTCGTCCGCGGCAGAGGGTCAGGTCTTCAAGTGCAAGGACGCCGAAGGCAACGTGACCTACACCGACGTGCCTTGCCTGCGATCGGAAGCCAGCTCCGTCGTGGATACGCGCGCGAACGTCGCGGACCACAGCGGTCTGCGCAGGGAAGCGGCGCGCGTGCAAAGGAGCGAAGCGACGTCGGCGTCGGCAGGGCAAGCGCAGGCTCCGAGTCCTGCGCCCCCGGCGCCGCCTCCGCCTGCGCCGCCTCCGGCCAGCGCGCCGCGGACGGGCGGCTACTCCCGCTGATCGACACTGTGAAGCCCGCGCTTCACTGCGCCGACTGAATCACGCGCCCGAGGGGCTGCAGCTGCGCGGCATGTTTTGCAAAAGCCTGCGGGCCTTTGCTGCGGCCCCCCGCCTTCGCGGGGGCAGGCTTTCGCGCAATCCGCATCCCGCATGCATCCGCGCCAATCCCGCGTCCCTCGTGAAGTATCCGGCTATCCCTCGTACTTGAACGACAGCTGCACGCGCGTTCGGTAGGCGACGACCTTGCCGTCCTCGACCTTCAGATCCATCTTCGTCACTTCGGCGACGCGCAGGTCGCGCAGGGTCTTTGAGGCGATCTCAACGGCGCTGCGTGCCGCCTCCTCCCACGATGCCTTGCTTGTCCCGATGACGTCGATCACGCGATAGATGCCTTCGCTGCGATTCTTCTTCGTTGCCATGTCGATCCCCTTGGGTTTGTTTGTGGATAGCCGAGGCGCCGAGTCTCCTCGCGCGGGCCGGAGGCGATTATTCGCCCAGGCGGCGCGCCGCGCCAGTCAGCTTCGCGTGCGCCGGATGGCTCGCCATCAGTTTTTCGAGTTCACCGAACTCCACCGGTTTGGCCAGGTGCGCGTCGAAGCCCGCCGCGCGCGCCAGCGCGATGTCGGTGTCTCTGGCGTAGCCTGTCAGCGCGATCAAGTGCACGGTCTTCGTGGCGGGATCGGATCGCAGGCGCCGGGCGACTTCGTAGCCGTCGAGGCCGGGCAGGCCGATGTCCAGCACCACGATGTCCGGCCGCCATTGCAGCGCGACCTCCAGCCCGTCCGGGCCGGTGTGCGCGCTCTGCACGCTGTAGCCCAGGTGCCGCAAGGCGCTGGAAAGCATCGTCACTTGGTCGATGTTGTCTTCGACCACCAGCACTCTCGTTCCGTCCGCCCGTGGCGCTATCTCAGCGTCGGGCTCAACCGGCCGCGCCATTGCCGGCGCGTGCGCCGGCGGGAGCTGCACGATGAACTCACTTCCCCCACCGCTTAGCCGGTCTTGTGGCGGTGAGTAGGCCTCGATGGTTCCGCCGTGCAGATCGACCAATCGCTTGGCTAGCGAGAGTCCGATGCCCAGACCGCCGGCGGAGCGGGCCAGCGTGCGGTCGGCCTGCGAGAACAGATCGAAAATGCGCGGCAGCAGCTCCGCGTCGATCCCTATGCCGTTGTCGCGCACCCGCACCTGCGGGAAGCTGTTCCACGAAGCGTAGTCGCAATGAACTTCGATCCGCCCACCGTTATCCGTGTACTTGGCGGCGTTGTTGAGCAGGTTGATGAAGACTTCCTCCATCCGCGTCGGGTCGACGTCGGCCCAAATCGGCTCATCACGAAGGTTCAGAACCAGCTCGTGCTTGCGCTGCTCGATAAGCGACATGACCGTTTCGGTCGCGTGCCGCACGATTTGGTTCAGGTCCACGGTCTGCCGATCGAGGCGGACGCGGCCGCTGACGACGCGCGAGACCTCCAGCAGGTCGCTCACCAGCTTGGTAAGGTTTCCGACCTGGCGCTCGATGATTTCGCGCGCCTGCTGCTGGATCTGATTCTCCGAGCCGCGCTCTTGCATGCGCAGCAGGTACACGGCCGAGCGGATGGGCGCCAGCGGGTTGCGCAGCTCGTGGCTGAGCATGGCCAGGAACTCGTCCTTGCGGCGTGATTCGTCGGCAAGCTGCGCGGCCTGCTGCTTGATGTTTTTTTCCATCGCGACGCGCTGAGCAGTGTCCCGGAAATAGCAGACCACGCCGTAGCGGCCTTCCGGAAGCGCGATGCGGTTGATCTGCCACTCGTAGTACTCGGTCACGCCACGATCAAGTCGCTCCTCGATGCGCTCGGCGCTCACGTACGGCTCGCCGGTCTCGAGCGTGTGGCGGAATCGCTGGACGATTTCATCGGCGTATGGCTTCGGCCACAGGATATGGATCACCTCGTCAAAGTCACGACCCATCACTTCGAGATCACCGAAGACCTTGAACGTGGTGGGGTTCACGTGCCGAATGCGGAAGTCCGCGTCAACCAGATAGACGCCGAGGGGGCCTCATAGAGGAGGGTCTGGAATTGCTCAGCGTGTCGCTGCACCGAGGTTTCCGCCCGCTTGCGCTCGCTGATGTCTTCGATGGCCAGCAGGATCCGCTCGGTCTTGCGCTGTGCGTCGTGAATGCGGCGGGCGTTGAGCAGCATGGTGCGCCGGCCCACTCCTGCCGGAAAGTCGTGCTCGACCTGAAAGTCTTCGATTCCCGTGTTTTGCGGCAGGAGTTCTTCCAGTAGTTGCCGCAAGCGCGGGATGTCCCACTGGTGGTTGCCCAGCTCGTAGATGAACCTGCCTACCGTCTCGGCGGGCGCGACGCGGAAGGTACGGTAGAAGGCGCGGTTAGCGCTTTCGACGCGCAATTGGCCGTCGAGCACCAGCAGCGGTTCGCGCACCGTCTCAATGGTGTTCTCGGCGTAATCGCGCGCGGCGGCGGCGACTTGCTCGCTCTGCTTGAGGGCGTTGATGTCCACCAGCACGAGCACCGCGCCGTCCACCTTGTTGTCCAGCGTCATGTACGGCTGTACGCGCAGCGAATACCAGCGGCCGGCCTTGTCGTGCACCTCGCACTCCCGCTCGCGCACGGAGGCGATCACCTCGGCGGCGATGCTCTCCAGGTCCGCCGGAGACTCCGGGGCTTGCGGGGGGTCGTACACGAGGGTGTGCCGGATGTGGCCGATTGGGCGCCCCACGTCCGTCGTCAGCAGGTCGAACTGCTTCTGGGCCTGCGGGCTGAAGCGGCGGATGGTCAGGTCGCGCCCCAACAGTACGACCGCGAGTTGGGTCGAGGTCTGGAGGTTGACAAGATCGTTGTTTAGCCGGTTGAGCTCGACGTTGCGATTGTTCATCTCCTCGTTGACGGTGGTGAGCTCTTCGTTGGCCGACTCCAGCTCTTCCTTGGAGGTTTCCAATTCCTCGTTGACGCTCTGCAGCTCCTCGTTGGCGGACTGGACTTCCTCGTTAGCGGCCTGCAGCTCCTCGTTGGCGGCCTCGTGCTGCTCCTGCATCGATTGGAGGTATTCGCGCGTTCCGGTGAGCTCCGTCTCGAGCTCGCCGATGCGGCTCAGTTCCTGCTTCTTGCTGAGCCGCGGTGTCGTGGGCTGTTCATCGGCCGGCGCGCGACCGCCGCCGCGACCGGACTTTTCCACGTCCTCGAAAAGGATGAGAAAGCAACTCTTGCGCACGTTCTTCAGGGGAATGACTTCCAAGTTCACCGTGCGCGTCTTGCCGTTCTGCTTGACCTGCACGTTCTTCTTGTGCGCGGTCTTGTTTTCCTTCCTGGCCTGGTTGACCGCCGCCCGCAGCGGCAGCATCAATCCTTCCCGGGCCATCTTCAGGACGTCGAAACTCGCCTTGCCGGCGGGCGGCTCCAGATACGCGCCGGTCGGTCCGCGGAATTGCAGGACTTGCAACTCCTCATTGACGAGCACGCCGGGAGGCGCGAACTGGTTGACAGTGATGCGGTCGGCCTCGCGCTGCGCGTCGAGCTCGCTGCGCAGGGCGTTTTCTCCTGTTGCTCCGGGCTGCGGCATCGGCAGAGGAGACCGCCGGCCGGGCGGCGATTGCTCGGCGTGCTCTTTCCTGACCGGCAGGTGAAGCGCCGCGGTTGGGGCGGGCTTCCTGGAATAAATCTTGTGCTTCTTGTCCAACGGCTCGAACAGATCGGTGAAGCCGCCGATCGACTCCGATGCCCCCAGCAGCAGGAACCCGTTGGGCTTGAGCGCGTAATGGAACGTGGGCAGCGCTTTCTTCTGCAAACTCGGCTCGAGATAGATCAGCAGGTTGCGGCAACTGATGAAGTCCATGCGCGAGAAGGGCGGATCCTCGATCAGGTTCTGCCGCGCGAAAACGACCATCTCGCGCAGCAGCTTGCTGACGCGGTAGCCGCCCTGTTCCTCGACGAAGAACCGCCGCAACCGCTCGGGCGTAATGTCGTCGGCGAGACTCTTGGAGTACAGACCGTGGCGCGCCTTGTCGAGCAGCGCTTCATTGAGGTCGGTGGCGAAGATCTGGAGATTGCGCATGCGCGGCGCCTTCTCCGCCGCCTCCACGAACGACATGGCGATGGAGTACGCCTCCTGACCGGTGGAGCAGCCGAGCACCCAGCAGCGCAGCGGATCATCGCCGCGCTGCTCGAGCAGCTCGGGCAGGACCGTGCGCTGGAGCACATCGAACATTTCGGGGTTGCGGAAGAAGCTCGTGACGCTGATCAGCACATCCGAGTAGAGCGCGTCGAGTTCCTTGGCGTTGCCCCGCAAGAAACCGGCGTACTCTGACGGCGTGATGCGCTTGGTGAGGATCATCCGGCGGTTGATGCGCCGCTGAATGGTGGTGGACTTGTAGAGCGAGAAGTCGACGCCGGAATGATTGCGCAGGAGCAGCAGGATTTTCTTGTAGCCTTCGTCGGCGCCCGTCGGGCCACCCCCGGCCTCGGCCCGCGCTTGCTTTCCTCCGCTGCGCAGCGCTCCGCGCCCGCCCGAAGGCAGCGGCGCGAGATCATCCGCGTGCGCGGTCGCTTCCGCCCGATCCTGTTCCCCGCGCATCGAGAGTGCGGGGGGTTGCCCGGCGGCGTACGGATGCTTCGAGATCCGCGCGAGCTCCATTGCGATGTCGGCCGGCGAGAGCACCAGGTCCACGCAGCCGGCCGCCACGGCGCTGCGGGGCATCGAGTCGTGCTTGGCCGAATCATCCTGCGCGAAGGTGATCCCGCCCTCGGCCTTGATTGCCTCCAGCCCCAGCGTGCCGTCGCTCGCCGTGCCCGAGAGCACCACGCCGATGGCCCGATCGCCCTGATCCTGCGCCAAAGACTCGAAGAACGAATCGATGGGCCGATGCGGCGCGCGCGTCTTCTCGCGCGGCCCAAGCTTCAGAACGCCCTGCGCGATGCTCAGGTTCGTGTCGCGCGGAATCACATAGACATGATTAGGCTCAACCGGCTGATCGTCCGTGATCTCGCCCACTGGCAGTGCGGTGGCGCGCGCGAGAATTTGCGTCAGCGCGCTCTCATGCTCAGGATCGAGGTGTTGCACGAGCACGAACCCCATCCCGGTATCGAGCGGCAGAGACTTGAGCAACTGCGTGAACGCCTCCAGTCCGCCGGCCGAGGCGCCAACGCCGACGATTGGGAACGACGCGCCCTGGCCCGGCTCGCTGGGTTCGTTAGCGGGATCGAGCGCTTGATCTGGCATCGCCAGCTCTTCCTTGGGAACCTGGCGGCGGTTCTTCTCTCTGGTCATGCCGAGAACCCCCTACATCGCCGGGCGTTCACCCATTTATGCAAGTCTCTCAATGCCTGGATAGTCTGCTCTTTATCGGCTCCTTCCGGATACGTTTGCCCCGTGCCTGCCGTCTTTTTTGAAGACACATCTACCCCTTCGAGGGGGCAGGGGATGGGGTGCGCTGCGACAATCGCGCCTTTGTCTTCGCCGGAGCCGCTATGCCCGCGCTGCATCCATTTCATCTCGCCTTTCCCGTTACGTCGCTGGAAGACGCGCGTGCGTTTTACGGCGGGCTGCTCGGTTGTCCCGAAGGACGATCGTCGAGCGACTGGGTCGATTTCAATCTGTACGGCCACCAGATCGTCGCGCATCTCGCACCGCAGGAAGCCGGTCATCGTGCGACGAGCCAGGTCGACGGCGATCAGGTGCCGGTACGCCACTTCGGCGTTGTGCTGGCCATGGACGAGTGGCACGCGCTTGCTGAGCGCCTGAAGTCGCGCGGCGTGCGCTTCATCATTGAACCGCATGTTCGTTTCAAAGGAGAGGCTGGCGAACAAGCCACCATGTTTTTCGTCGATCCGAGCGGCAACGCCCTTGAGTTCAAGGCTTTCGCCGATCCAGCAAGGCTGTTCGCTAAGTAAACGACGTGCCGTCATTCCGGCGAAAGCCGGAATCCAGCGACTTTCGGGCGGCCACAAGACACTGGATTCCGGCTTTCGCCGGAATGACGATCTCATCAGGTCATCTGCGCGCGCGACACCGCGCCGTGCGTTGGACCGACACGCTTTTCAATCTCGTTTTTCAGCCCGGAGGAAAGCCCAAGCGCGAACGCGACTTCGGCAACGACAAACAGCGGTCCGATCAGCAGGCCGACCAGATCGTCGACGAACGCCGGCTTGCGCCCTTCGTAGTAGTGGCCGATGAATTGGAGCACCCAGCCGACGACGAAGAAGCCGATTCCGGTCGCGAGCCACGTTGCCGTCGATTGCGCGGCGACGAGACCCGACGCCCAGGCCGAAAGCGCGAAGAGCGCCGTCATCACCAATCCGTACGCACGGCTGAGCATCAGATAGAACACACCGCTCGCCGCGACGGCAATCCACGCGGGGTTGAGCAAAATGCCGGCGACCTCGAAGGCGGGCCGCGAAAGAAGCACGGTGATCGCAAACACAATCATCGGTATGCCGATGAAGTGCGTGGCGATGTTGCGGCGGTCGCGGTGATAGGCCGCGTAGTTGGCAAGCTGGTCGGTGAGGTTGCGCATCGGCGTTCCTCCTGTGTGCGGTGTGACGCAAATATAGTCGTTACATTGCGCGTCATGTCGGCCGAGCTGGTTCCGCGTCGCATTCTTCCGGCAATCGTGCTGTCGCAATTGGCCGGCGCGACGCTGTGGTTCGCCATCAACGCGGTGATGCCCGAGCTCTCGCGCGAGACCGGCCTGGCGCCGTCGGCGATTGGCGTTCTCACATCCTCGGTGAATGCGGGTTTTATCGCCGGCACGCTGGTGTTCGCGCTGCTGACGGTCGCCGATCGCTTTTCGCCGCGTCGCGTCTTTCTGCTGTGCGCCTTTGCCGGTGCCGGCTGCAATGCCGCCGCGGTGCTTGCCGCGTCCTCGTTCGAGCTGCTGCTGGCGCTGCGTTTTGCGACCGGATTTTTTCTTGCCGGCATCTATCCGGTTGGCATGAAGATCGCATCCGGCTGGTACACGCGCGGCCTCGGAGCCGCACTCGGCTTTCTTGTGGGCGCGCTCGTGCTCGGCACCGCCGCGCCCCATGGCTTGCACGCGCTGCTCGACGAGTCATTGCCATGGCAAGGCGTGATGGTGTCGACCTCGGTGATCGCCGCGGCTGGCGGTCTGCTGATGTTCGTGCTGGTGCCCGACGGGCCGTATCTTGCACGTACCGATCGCATCGATCCCGCAGCGCTGCGCGTCATCTGGACCGATCGCAAGGTTCGCGCTTCCGCGTTCGGCTACTTCGGCCATATGTGGGAGCTGTATGCCGTGTGGGTGCTGGCGCCGATGATCGTCGCGCGCCGCTTCGACGCAGCCGATGTTCCGGCGGCGGCGTTCGCGATGATCGGACTCGGATGTATCGGTTGTGCGGCAGGCGGCGTCATCGCGCAGCGCATCGGCAGCGCCCGCGTGGCGGCGATTCAACTGGCGGCGAGCGGAGTGTGTTGCCTGCTGGCGCCGTTGATGTTCGATGCACCTCTTGCGTTGTTTGCGGTCTGGCTGGCGGTCTGGGGCACAACGGTCGTCGGCGATTCGCCGCAGTTTTCTGCGCTGAGCGCCAATAACTCACCGCGCGAATTCGTCGGCTCGGTGCTGACCTTCGTCAACTGCATCGGGTTCGCGATCAGCATCGTCAGCATTCAGTTCTTGGTCTGGCTGCTGGAACGCTTGCCGCTGGAGATTGCGTTGCCCTGGCTCGCGATTGGCCCGGCCGTCGGCCTGCGCATGCTGCGGCCGCTGCTGCGGAGCGGGTGAGGTGTCGCCCAGGCATGCCGATTGCGCGTCACCCTTCATCTGAAAAGGAGATCACCCATGATGCGCAAACTGGCAGCACTGCTCATCGCCGCTTTTGCACTGACAGCCTGCAACACGATGGCAGGACTGGGCGAGGACCTGGAACGCGGCGGCGAAAAGATCCAGGAAAAGGCGAAGCGCTAGGCCGGCTATCTTGAATCGAGACTTCCGCTCATTCGCAGGCGTTGACCCGGGCGGCTATCGACCAGTCTCCGCTCAACGCCGGCACCACATCGGCCTGCCATCCTGACGAGGAAAATTTTTTCCAAGACCCGATCGCGGCGAAGCGATACCTTTTGGATGGCGCCGCAATCGGGCGGCGACGGGAGTTGATGCGCGTAGCTGCGCGTTCACGACGGCGCGGGCGATCGACTTTTACAAGCGCGCGTTTTCCGCAGAGGAATTGTTTCGACTGACCGAACCGACCGGCCGCATCGGTCACGCCGAGCTGAAATCGGTCCGGCCACGGTCATGCGGATTCCGCGGTCCGCAAGCCCTCGGCGGGACCACCTTCTCGATTCATCTGCACGTTGACAATGCCGACGCCTTGATGCGCCAGGCGGTAGACGCCGGCGCGACGGTCGTGCCCGAATTGGCCGATCAGTTCTACGGCGAGCGTTCGGGTCTGATACGCGACCCGTTCGGCCACGAGTGGCTGCTGGGGCATCACCTCGAAGACGTGACGCCGGAAGAAATGCAGGGTCGCCATACAGCGCTGTTCGTTTGAATCGCCCGCGGTGGACGGCGTCACAGCGGCCTCCGTCGGCCTGCTTTTTGTAGCACGTCCGTGCTACCTTGGGCCTCCATCGCTGGAGTCCTGTGATGTCCACAACCACAATACGTCTGCCGGACGACCTCAAGACCCGAGTCGCAGCCGCGGCCAAGCGCGCGGGCACGACGGCCCACAGTTTCATCCTTGAGGCCATCGCCGAAAAAGCGGAGGAAGAGGAACGGCGCAGCGACTTCCACAACGTTGCCGAGAAGCGCTATGCCGACATCGTCTCTTCCGGAAAAACAGTCCGCTGGAGCGAGATGCGCACCTATCTGGAGAATCGGCTCGCAGGCAAGAAGCCGCGCCGGCCGGCAGCCAAGAAGCTGGCGCGTTGAGGATGGCGCGAATCGAAATCGCTCCCGAGGTCAGCGACGATTTCGACCGCATCTTCGACCACCTTGCTCAGTACGACCTCGACAACGCTGCCGCGCGGATCCGCGACATCATCGAGGCATTCAATGTGCTGGAGACGAACCCCCTCATTGGACGGCCAGCGCCGGGCAATAAGCGTGAGTTGATCATCGGGCGCCGCGCTCGTGGTTATGTGGCTTTGTACCGCTACGTGCCGGAGATAGACACCGTCTTTATTCTCGCGCTGCGCCGCCAGCGAGAGGCTGGATACAGAAGAAGCGCACTCGAAGGCCAGTGAATATTCGCGTCGAGGTAGGCACAACCTGCGGCTTCGCCGAGAATCCGCGCCAATAGCCGGGCCAACCATGGTCACCGAAGATCTCGCCTCCATCGGATCGTTCGCGCGAGTCGTGCGGACGATTCTTGTTGTCGACATCGTCGAGTCCGTGCGGCTGATCGAGCGATACGAGGACGACGCGATCGCGCGCTGGCGCAACTTCGTCAGCCAGGTCGTCGCTCTCGTTTTGTCGGCGCACGATGGCCGGCTCGTCAAGAGCCTGGGCGACGGCATGATGCTCGAGTTCCCGCGCGTGCTGCAAGCAATACAGGCGGCCTTTGACGTTCAGCGCATGTCGCAGGAAGCCAATCACGATATTCCCGCCGAGCGGCGCATGTTGTTGCGCATCGGTGCGCACGTGAGCAGCGTGATCGCCGACGAGCGCGACGTGTACGGACATGGCGTGAACCTCGCGGCGCGCCTGGCCGGGCTCGCAGGTCCAGGCGAGATCGTTGCCTCGGCCGACGTACGGGATCTGTTGACGCCGCAGCTGGACGCTGACGTCGAAGACCTTGGCGAATGTTTTCTCAAGCATGTCAGCCAACCGGTGCGCGCCTATCGCATCGGTCCTCCAGGCGAGCATCCCGTGATCGAGCCGGGAGGCCTCGGCAGCGATCTGCGCGCCACCGTTGCAGTCATTCCGTTCACGTCCCGAACCCGCGAACCGCGCAATGAAGTCTTCGGCCAGATCCTCGCCGACGACGTCATCTCGGCGCTGTCGCGGTCGCCCGAAGTGAACGTCGTTTCACGCTTGTCCACCACCGTGTTCCAGGGACGAGACGTGAACCTGGGCGCCGTTCGCGCCCATCTGGACGCCGACTATGTCGTGTCGGGCTCCTACTACGTCAGCGCCGATCGATTGACGTTGAAGGCCGAACTGGCGGACGCCCGCTCAATGCAGGTCGTGTGGTCGTCTTCGTTGAAAGGCAGCGTCAAAGGTGTGATTGCGGGTGGCGACCCGATCGCGGGCCGCCTTGTGGCGGAGGCGTGCGCGGCAATGACGCTGCATGAATTGCGGCGATCCGAGGGCAAGGCACCGCCGACGCTGGAGAGCCACACGCTGCTTCTGAGCAGTATCACGCTCATGCATCGGATGTCGCCGCTTGCATCGGAACGCGCGCGCCAGTTGTTGCAGGCGCTGATCGAGCGAACGCCGAGACTGGCTTCACCCTACGCCTGGCTCGCCAAGTGGCACGTGCTGCGTGTGACACAAGGGTGGTCGAACGCTCCGCAGGTCGACGGACGCGAAGCGCTCGACAACACGAAGCGCGCGCTCGATCGCGACGCGACCTCATCGCTCGCGATGACCGTAGAGGGCCAGGTCAATACGTACATCCTCAAGCGCCTCGACGTGGCCGAACAGAGGTACGAAGCGGCGTTGCGGGAGAATCCAAACGATTCGCTGGCGTGGCTGTTGAAAGGGACCCTGCACGCATTTCGCGATGAAGGAAAGGAAGCGGTTCGCCATACGAAGCACGCATTGAAACTGTCGCCGCTCGATCCGCTGCGCTACTACTTCGATTCGCTCGCCGCAACCGCAGCTTTCTCGGCCGGCCAGTATCAGCGAGCGCTGAATCTCGCCGAACGATCCTTGCGGCTGAACAGAACGCATGGCTCCACGCTCAGGGTCATGGTGGTCGCACTGTGGCACCTGGAACGCCTGGGCGAAGCACGAGCGGCGGCGGCCAATCTGTTGAAGCTTGAACCCGGATTTCGCGTATCGACCTATCTCGAACGTTCGCCAAGCGCGGAGTTTGCGATCGGCCGCTCGATCGCCGACACGCTGGAGCGGGCCGGGATTCCAAAGTAGGAGAAGAGGTAAACACATGAGCAATCTGGGGTTCGGCGCACTCGAAGGCTTCGAGGGCTTTGAGGGATTTGAAGGATTCGAGGGATTTGAAGGATTCGAGGGATTCGAAGGATTTGCCGGCGCCAGGAGAAGCGACCCCGGCGCTCTGATCGCTCACCGCGATGGCATCGTCGGAACGTTTGCCAAGTCCGGCACCGCGTGGAACAGCGCGCCTGTGGCGCAAGGAATTCCCGGACCACTGGATCGCTGGGATCCGCGGATCCGCCGGTTTCTCTTCGAATCGGATCTGTTGTCGAAGCTTTACTTCGCGGTCGACACGACGGTGCCCGCACCCAACCCCACCCGCGATTGGGCCACCTTGTGGCACCTGAACGAAACGGTGGTGGCTTCGGCGCAGATAAGCCCCGCAGGCAATTGGCAGAAGTTCATCACGATGAGAAGGCCAACCGAGCCGATACTTCTTGCTCAACTCGACTACGTTAACGGCTATGCCGACCTGCGCGCCGATCGAGCACGCGAGATCGTGGCGCAGATGGCCCCGCCTTACGCGTTCTGGGGCACGGTGGTGCCGCTTTATCGGGAGCGTCATCGGCGCACCTTGGAGCTTGTTCACCTGGCACTGCGGCTCGCGAAATACGGCGAGATGAACTTCAAGCACGCGTTGGTCGTTCGTCGCCCGCACGAATACTCGCCGCAGGTGCAACCGATAATCGAGACGCCGATCCACGGTTCGCTGCCGAGCGGCCACGCGACCGAGGCTTACGTCGTCGCACGAGTCTTGTTCGAGTTGGTCTCGACTTCACCGACCGGACCCGGCGCGCTTGCGCAGCTGCGGCTGTTGCTGATGGCCCAGGCGGCCCGCATCGCGATCAACCGGACGGTTGCGGGCATGCACTTTCCGGTCGACAGCATGGCGGGCCAGTTGCTCGGTCTAAGCCTTGGCGAGTATTTCATCGCGAGATGCAAAGCGCCGACCGGCACTCCGGGCGCGGGCAATGTTGCCGCGTCCGTCTTTGACAGTGAGCTGTACCCTGGCAATCAGAACTTCAGCGGAACCGAGATCTACGACGCAGGCACCGGTCAACCGGTCAATCCGCTTCCGGCGTACGCGGGCAACACTCCGAACGCAATCACGGTGCAAACGTCGCCGCGGCTCGCCTGGCTGTGGGCGCAGGCCGCGGCGGAGTGGCAGTAACAGAGCGGAGCGATCCAATGCAATCCAAGGCGAAGCAACGCGACGATGCGCCGGCGCGCTGGACCGATCCGCTTCTTGACTGGGCGATTGCGACCAACTTCCGCCATGTCAGGCCCGGCCGGTGGCTGCCGTTGCTCGTCGAGTTCGACGCGGAGGCGCTGGCCCGTGAAACGCACGACGATGCACTGACCCCGCTGCAACGGTTCGCCGGTCTGAAGTGGCTCGACGCACGATCTCGACTAGCAGTTCGAGTTCCCGAGCTTTTCCGGAAACCGCCACGAGTTCTCGCGACTATTCATAACTTTCACTTCGGCGTGCTGCTGGTCGATCGCGCCCGCGCCCGCGAAATCATTGCCGGACCGGGTTGGCAAAACACGATCGTCGGTGTCAGCCTCGGCCCGCCACTCGACCTTGCGGAGGACCGTGACCCTCGGCGGGTACCGGAGCGTGGGTTGGATTCCGCATCGAACGAGCCTGCATCCGGGTTCAACAGCGCGTCGCGTGTGGTCGTCGCGGTGCTTGACGAGGGAATCGCCTTCGCACACGAGCGCTTTCGCGACACTCAAGGCACGCGCATCACGCATCTCTGGCGGCAAGATGGCGTCGGGCCTCCCTTGCTGGAATCAGGTATGCCCGGCACCGAACTGACGTCCACCGGGATCGATGCAGCGCTCGCGACCCACAGATCGAACGGACGGGTCAACGAGGATTTGCTGTACCAGTCGCTCGGCGCAGTCGATTTTTCCAAGGGCGGTTTCAAGGCGCTCGCGCGCCGACGTTCGCACGGAACACACGTGCTTGACCTGGCAGCCGGCGCCGCGCCAGGAAGTCGGCCGATCATCGCGGTGGAACTCCCAGACGCGGCTGTCGCCGATCCCGCGGGAACGCCGCTCTACGGGCACGTGCTGATGGGAATTGTGTATGTCCTGCTTCGAGCCGAAACGATTCGAGCAAACGGCGAACGCCTGCCCATCGTCTTGAACCTAAGCTACGGCCCCCACCACGGCCCGCATGACGGCAGCACTTTCTTCGAGCGCGCGGTCGATCTGCTGATAGCGCAATCTCAATCCAGCGACACCCCGCTCGACGTCGTACTCGCAGCCGGCAACTCTCGGCAGTCGCGCAGTCATGCCCTCTTCGAGCTCCCGCGGGGCCAAAACAAGACTCTCCGTTGGTGCGTGCAACCTGAAGACTTGACGCCGAGCTTTCTCGAGTTGTGGGTGCCTGCGAGCGGGTTTACGACAACCTCGGTCGACGTGACCTCACCGCTCGGTGAGACCATCCAGGTCTCTGCAAGTCAGCTCCACGACGATGTGACGGGTCCGAAGGGAATAGTTTTTCAAGCGGACTACATTGCTCCGCCGCCTTCTCAGGGACGCGCAAGAGTCCTTGTGAGTCTGGGGCCGACAGCGACGGATCCTCCGCTCGATCCGACGTTGCCGACCGCCGCACCGGGTCTTTGGACCGTCGATGTGATCAACTCAGGTTCTGCGGACCTGACGATCGAAGGCTGGATCGGGCGGGACGGCCCGATTGGCGGGCGCCGCGCACGGGGACGGCAATCGTACTTCGACGACCCCAGCTATCGCCGCTACGACATCGACGGTCGCCCCGCAGAGTTCGACCCTGCGTCGAACCCGAGCTACGTGTCGCGTAGTCGAACACTCAGTGGAATTGCAACGGGCGCGCATCCGCATATCGTCGGCGGCTTCCGACGCCTGCCTGCTCCGGCGACGGGAGTGCCGGCCAGCTATTCGTCGATGGGCCCGGTAGCTGGCGGCCCGCGTTCGAGGAACGCGCCCGATCTTCTTGCACCGAGTGAGGATTCTCAGGTTTGCCGCGGAGTGCTTGCGGCCGGAACGTTCAGCGGCAGCACCGTCACCATGAACGGCACGAGCGTTGCGGCCCCGCAAGTTGCGCGATGGTTGACCGATCGCATCGCCGCCGGCATATCAACTCCTTCGCCGATTCCACGCCCACCCTTGGTAGCTCCCCCCACGACTCCGCCGGCTCCATTCGTTCCGCCTGGCTTCGCGACAGCGGTGGCGGGAGACGGGTTACTCCCATCGCCGCAGACGCGATTGCCGAGAGTTTAGAAATTCAAGGAGGGTCCTACGAAGCGCCTATCTGATTCGCGACCGCTTCGGCCACGCAGCGACTTCCACGGCGCTGCCGAGAAACGTTATGCCGACATCGTCTCCTCCGGAAAAACGGTTCCCTGGAGCGAGATGCGCGCCTATTTGGAGAATCGGCTCGCGGGCAAGAAGCTACGCCGGCCGGAAGGCAGAAGGCTGGCGCGTTGAGAATGGCGAATCGAAATCGCCCCGAAGTCAGCGACGATGTAGACCCGATCTTCAACCACCTTGCTCAGTATGCAACGTCTTTGAGGATCGTCGTCCGAAAGTGGCTGGATTCCGGCTCGGTTCGCGTTCGCTCGCTGGCCGGAATGACAAACTACTATTCAACCCGTCCTGCAGAATTCAATGGCTGACCCCGAAGCGCTGCATCCGTTACGCCCCTTCCTGAAGAACTGGGTTTGGGAGCACGGGCACATCGGTACTCGCTATCTCGATTGCAGCGACGGCGAGGTAAAGTTTGACGAGGGCAAGAAGTCGCGTTTTGCAGCCGAGAAGATCTTCTACATGTCGCTCAGGAAGGACGCTGACGACGAAGCGCATGCCGCCGGCCCGGCGATTCACGAGGGGGGACTTGCGCGGTTGGTTCATGCCGCCCAACTCGGCAAACCAGAAGAAGCCGGCTCGGCGGCCGATGTGCAGCGCGCGGCGCAAGACTGCGTTGAGCTTGGCCTGGTCTGCGCCTATCAACAAGATGCTCAACGTGCTCTTGCGCGTTACGCGCTGGAGCCGATGTTCGAGGACGAAATCCGCGCCGCCGTCATCAGCGACATCCGGCGCATGTACATGGGCCTGCGCGAGCAACTGGCGCTGTATGACTTCACCGTGTTTCACGGCTTGCCCACACCGCTGCTAATCAACGAAGCACCGTTTGTCGACTGGCGCGTGCGCGCTCGACCGACGCAGCCGTTCGTGTCGCTGCCGCTTGGACCTTACTGCCTGCTGGTGGGGACGCCGTCAGGCAAGAAGAGTCGGGCCGGGCCGGTGCTCTGGAAGACCGTTGTCGCGATGGGCCCGTTCAAGGACCACAACCGCTACATCGTGGAGAGCGCGCGCTTGTGGCTGGTGGCGACCACCGAAGATCAACTCATCGCGGTACAAAACCGGTTTGCTCCAGCCGCGGCAGCCAAGCCAGAGGCTGCGAAGTCATGAAGTCGATCGCACTATCAATGCGGGCGAGAATATGCTCGAGTGCTGCCTTGGTACTTCTGGCGTCCGGGTGCATCGTTGCGCCTTTGCGGGGCATGGAGCCGGTTGAGACCGCTGTGACAGACGCACAGAACAGGGCACGGTCCGGCGCGCAGGCACCCGTCGTGACCTCCGCCGACAGTATTCACATCGCGTACGAAGTGCATGGCGAGGGGAAGCCTGCTCTCGTCTTCGTCCACGGCTGGTCGTGTGACCGAAGCTACTGGAAGGGACAGCTACAACCGTTCTCGCGGCAGTTCCAAGTCGCCTGGTTCCGACCCGTCCCTGGTCGAGCGCGTGGCGGCGGACATGTCGGCCGCCGCTCCCGCGGTCGCCCTCGGGGCGATGGAGTCCGCCGTCAGTTTCGACCATGAGGTCGTACCGGCTTTGCAGGAACTGAAGCTGCCGCTGGTCGCCATCAACCCCGATTCTTCACCGGCCGACATCGCCTCCTGGGAGCGCTACGGCGTCAAGGTCATTTCGATGTCAGGGGTGGGCCACTTCCTGATGATGGAGGACCCCGAGCGATTCAATCGGCTTCTCAAGATGGCGATCGATGAGATCGTTCGATGAGCGCGCCCAGCACGCTCTCGGAACACCAATCACCCGCCGCATCGCCTTGTCTTCCCGCAGCCGATCGAAACCGGCCCGGCCTAGCGGGGTCGGTCGCACTGCCAGATAGTGAGCGATGATCAACATCGGCAAACATCTTGAGCAGTTCGTTAAGCAGCAGGTAGATGGGGGTCGGTACGCCAGCGCCAGTGAAGTCGTCCGCGATGCCCTCCGTCTGCTCGAACAAGAAGAACAACGCCGAGTTACCGCACTCGAGACGCTGAGAACCGAAGTCAAAAGGGGTCTCGCCAGCGGCAGAGGCAAACCCGCGGCGGAGGTGCTTGACCGCTTCGAGCGCAAGTACGCGGGCCTTGCCGGCTGAATTCGACCTCGAAGAAATTGGCGACTACATCGCCGCTGACAATCCGTCGCGCGCCGTCTCCTTTGTGCAGGAAATTCGCGAACACTGCGCGAAGATCGCGACATCGCCACTTGCCTACGTCGCGCGGCCGGAACTCTGCGAAGGCATCCGCTCTTGCTCTTACGGACGCTAGCTGATCGTCTTCCGGCCCTCTGAACAGGAGGTGCTGATTGTCCGCGTCATTCACGGGACGCGCGATCTTCCCGCTCTTTTCGAAGACGAGCCGTGATCCTCAAAACACAATCACTTGCCGCACCGCCTTGCCCTCCCGCAGCCGATCGAAGCCTTCGTTGATCTCGTCCAGCCGGAGCGTGCCGGTTTTCAGCCGATCGACGGGCAGGCGGCCGCGTCTGTAGAGCGCCACATAGCGTGGCACATCGCGTAGCGGCACGCAGGTGCCGATGTAGCTGCCCTTGATCGTGCGTTCTTCGGCGACGAGATTGACGATCGACAACGGCATCGTCTGCGAGGGCGGCGGCAGGCCCGCGGTGACGGTCGTTCCGCCGCGCCGCGTGATCTTGTAAGCGAGTTCCATCGCGCGGATGACGCCCGCGAATTCGAACGCGAAGTTCACGCCGCCCTCGGTCAGCGCTTTAATCCGATCGACGGCATCGGCCGCGCCGGCGTTGACGATGTCGGTAGCGCCGAGCGCGCGCGCAAGTTCCAGTTTTCCGTCGGACAAATCGACCGCAACGATGCTTGCCGCTCCGGCCGCGACGGCGCCGAGCACCGCGGCCAATCCAACGCCGCCGAGGCCGATCACCGCAACGCTTGATCCCGCCGGCACTTGCGCCGTGTTGACTACAGCGCCGACGCCCGTCATCACCGCGCAGCCGAAGAGCGCCGCGTCTTCCAACGCGATTTCCGGATCGACCTTGACCAGCGAACGGCGCGAGACGACCGCGTGCTGCGCGAACGCCGAGCAGCCCATGTGATGGTGGATCGGCTGGCCAGCCTGCGACAGTCGTCGCGCGCCGGAGAGCAAGGTTCCCGCGGTGTTCGCCGCGGCGGCCGGCTCGCACAATGCCGGCCGTCCTTCCGCGCATGGCAGGCAGTGACCGCAACTCGGCACGAACACCAGCACCACGTGATCGCCAGGTTTCAGGTCATCGACTCCGGCGCCGCAGGTCTCGACGATGCCCGCCGCTTCGTGACCGAGCGCCATCGGAATCGGTCGCGGCCGGTCCCCGTTGATGACCGACAGATCCGAGTGACACAGGCCCGCAGCCTTGATTCTCACAAGCACTTCGCCCGGTCCCGGCGGCGCGAGATCGAGTTCGACGATCTCGAGCGGCTTGCTTTGTGCGTAGGGCGGCGGTGCGCCCATCTTTGTCAGGACTGCGGCTCTGGTTTTCATGTCGCGCTCCGTTTCTGTCTTAATTCGCCCGCCCCTAACGCGCGCGCCAGCGCGACGAGTTTCTGCTGGCCGCCCGACAGTCGCAATGCGCGGCGCGGCGCAAACGCGGCAACAACGGAGTTTCGTCGTCATTCCCGCGGAAGCGGGAATCCAGCGTCTTTCACCATTCTCACGATGGCCAGCGGAAAAACTGGATTCCGGCTCGCGCTCGCTGTCGCTCACTTGGCCGGAATGACTCGTCGCATCAAATCTGCACCCGCGTTCCCAGCTCGATCACCGCATTCGGCGGCAGCTTGAAGAAGTCGATCACACTGCCGGCATTGCGGGACATCGCGGCGAATAGCCGCTCGCGCCACGGCGCCATGCCGGCGCCCGCGGTCGGAACCACGATGTCGCGGCTTAGAAAATACGAAGTCTCCATCGGATCGATTTCGAGACCGTGGCCGTGCACGAGTTCGAGCGCACGCGGAATGTCGGGTTGATTCATAAAGCCGTAGTTGACGCGCACCTGCCATACATCGCGCGCGATCACACCGGTCTGCACGCGCTCGCCGAAGCCGATCCACGGCACATCATGGAACTCGACGGTCAGGATCACATTGCGTTCGTGCAGCACGCGGTTGTGTCGCAGGTTGTGCAGCATCGCGCGTGGCACCGTGTCTGCGGTGGCGACCGGATAAACGGCGGTGCGCGCCACGCGCACGGCGCCGGGGTCGGATGCCAGCGCGGCGAGAAACGGTTTTAGCGGCGGGTCTTCGCGGCCAATGCGGTCGAGCAACATGGCGCGCCCGCGCTGCCAAGTCGACATCACGACCAGAATCACTGCGCCCAACGCAATCGGAAACCAGCCACCTTCGAACAACTTCAACGACGTTGCGGCCACCAGCAGCACGTCAAGCACGAGAAAGAACCCGGTCGCGGCCAGCGCGACCCAAACCGGGTAGTTCCATCCGTGCCGCACGACGAAGTACGTCAGGAGCGTGGTCGCGAGCATCGTCAACGTCACGGCGATGCCGTACGCGCCGGCCAGTTTCGACGACGAGCCGAAGCCGATCGCGGCGAGCACGACCGCAATCAGCAACACCCAGTTCACCACCGGCAGATAGGTCTGGCCGATCTCGCGCGCCGACGTATAGATCACGCGCATGCGCGGGAAGAAACCGAGCTGGATCGCCTGCTTGGTCAGCGAATACGCCCCGGAGATCACCGCTTGCGACGCGACGATCGTCGCCAGTGTGGCCAGCACTACGGCGGGCAGCAGCAGAAAGTCGGGGAACAGTCGATAAAACGGGTTCTCGAGCGCGCTCGCGTCTGTCATCAACAGCGCGCCCTGGCCCATGTAGTTCAACGCCAGCGACGGAAATACAAACCCGTTCCAGGCCCACTGGATCGGACGCTTGCCGAAATGGCCGAGGTCCGCATACAGCGCTTCGGCGCCGGTGACGGCCAGTACGATGGCACCGACCGCTATAAAAAGTCCCCAGCCCTGCGCCGCAAGAAACGCGATCGCCTGCAGCGGATCGAGTGCCCACAGAATCTGCGGCGCACGCACGATTTGCGCGACGCCGGCAACTGCCAGCACGACAAACCACAGCGCGATGATCGGACCGAAGTAGCGGCCCACCTGATCGGTGCCAAAACGCTGGACGACGAACAGCAGCACCAGAATCGCGACTGCCAGTGGCAACACGAAGGGTTTTAATAGCGGCGTCATCACCTCCAACCCTTCGACGGCGGACAACACCGAAATCGCCGGCGTGATCACGCTGTCGCCGTAGAACATCGCCGCACCGAAAGCGCCGATCGCGAGCATCAGCGCGCGCCGGCGGCGATCGCTGCCGACCGCGGACGATGCCAGCGCAACCAACGCCATCACGCCGCCCTCGCCACGATTGTTGGCGCGCAGGATCAGGATCACGTACTTGAAGGTGACGATCAGC
>Ga0187892_10001538_pt1 | contig 52070 bp, 38 predicted proteins | sample MA1701073metaG_FD_139345 | JGI IMG/M metagenome (GOLD analysis project Ga0187892, IMG submission 139345) | Bio-ooze microbial communities from a basaltic lava cave in the Kipuka Kanohina Cave System on the Island of Hawaii, USA - MA170107-3 metaG ...
TCCGAAGGTTCAGGTGGCGAGGAAGCCCTCGCCGGTTCATGCTGCTACGGTGGGTCCATTTTACGCGCCGATATCACAACAAACTCACAGGTCGGGTGGGTCCGTTTTACGCGCCGATTACCATTCAAAGCCGCCGATCTTCTCGACGACGACCGCCATGCACTGGTCGCGAACCTCCTCGGCATCCGAACGCGTCAGCCCCTTGCGCCGCGCGTAGCGATACAGGAGCGGGGCGTACAGCTCGTGGAATTGCCGCCACGCAACCGCGTCGGCCGGGTCTTTGACTCGGGCGAGGAGTGTCTTGCGCGTTGTCTGCATCCGAGTTCCGCCGGTATCTTACGGCCCTGTAACGAGGCACAAGAACGCGGCGAAATCGCCCAGGTCTACGTCGGAGTCTCCATCGCCGTCCGCCTTCAGGCACGACCGGCTCAGCGCTGAAGGCCCCATCCCAGAGAAACACGCTTGCAGGGCGGCGGCGTCGATCAGGTCGACGTCCTGGTCCGCGTCGAAGTCGGCGAACGGGGAGGGACTGCCCGAAGAGTTGAATGCAATCGAAATCGGCAGCGCCAGACCTTGACAGGCGATCGGCACCGGCACGATCGAGGGCTGCGCTGGCGGCCAGGCCCACACGGCGTCGGCGCCGATCCTGGCGATCGAAGGCCACGTCGGCAGGTAGTTGATGCCCGCCGGAAGCTGAGCATCGTCCGGGTATTCGGGGGCGGTGAAACCTGTGACCCACAGCACCCCGCCGTCATCGAGGGCTGCAGCCGTGATACCCGACAGGAACGAAGGACTGTCCCCGGTGGTCGGGAGACTTAGCTCGATGACGCCGTCAAAACTCGGTGTGTCGGCCATAGCGTCGAAGCGAAACAGGTGTATCGTCGAACCGCTTGGGTTGATCGACGCCGCCATGTATAGTTTGTGGCCAACCGCGTCCAAGAGCAACGCGGTGGGCGAATCCAACGTCACGGCAGGGGAGGCGCCGGAGAGCAACATGCTCACGCGAGACCGTGAAAGCTCGGCCCCAAACTCTGCGTTGTAGACGAGCAGCCAATCGTTGTCGTTGTCGGCCTTCGCGCTGGTGACGTAGACGCGCCCGTTTCCGACCTCGATCTCGCGCTGATGCTGCACATCGCAGACGCTCAGGCCGGGGGGCGTCGTATTGGTCGGACACAAGGGATCCGTCATCGGATCGAAGCCGTAGAGCTTCTCGATCTCGAAGGCCCCTGGAGGGCCGGGCAGGATCCGTAGGCGGGCTGCCACCCGATACGTGGTCATGGCCGGTCGGACAATCTGGACAGGCACGACGTACACGACTTGCGGGTCGTCCGGCGAGAACGCGGCGTCGGTGATCGGCAGCCCGCGGCCGATGACATCGAAACCATCGAAGAAGGGTACGACACCTACGCGAATGGATGATCCCAAGGGCAAACCCAGCCCGGACGGTGGGTCAAAGACCTCCGTGGGCGGCACGACCGTGGCGGCGCTGTCGAGGCGAACGAGCCCTTGCGTCGCATGCAACTGGTACAACGCGCCGGTGGAATCGGTGGCCAATCGACCGTTTCCACGGTGGAGTCCGTCAGTGACAGCCGCACTGGCCGGTAGCGTCGGTGCTCCGGCCGGCCGTCCCACGATCATGGGATCGAATGGATAAAGTGCGTCCGGCTGGTTGTTAACCGCGTCCGATTTTCCAGCGACGACCAGTGCGCTTGACGGCAACGACACTACCGAGCCGGTCGGCAAATCGATGGGATTCAACACGCAGCAGCTCGTCTGGTTCAGGCTCAAGCACGTATCCCAGGCCAGCAGGTCGCCTAGATCGACGTAATGGTCGGCATTCTGATTGTTAAAACTCCCATCGAGGCACAGGAGGGGCGAGTTCACACCGTCCGAGCTGACTGCGGTCGAGCCATATTTAGTGGCCAGGTAGAGATAGTCGAGCGGCTCGACGGTATTCGTTCCATTGAAATCGCCGCAAATGCCGGTACAGGTAATCAGCGGATCCCAATCGTCGATCCAGACGATCGAGTCAGCGCCGACCAGCTCGATCTCAATGTATGTTCCGGCATGGAAGTTCAGATTGCCGCGCGGGAACGTCCCGAAGAACAAGGCCGGCGTGCTGCTACCTACCGATCCGGGCAGGCCGGCGGCCGGCGGAGCAATGCTGGCCAGCTCATCGGACAAGGCCACGCTCACGTCGGGTTGATCGCTCAGAAATACGCGCAGCTCGGTATCCGCGTGCGTTTCCACGAATTGGTACTCGAACGCGATCACGACTTCATCTTCGCCTACTTTCTCGAATGCACCCTTGGCGGCAACCGAGGTTGCTCCAGTGAATCCGGGGGCGTGCGTGCGCATCTCCATCACGCCGCCCTGCGGGTCAAGTGTGATCCGCGTGACTGCCCCCTGTTTCGGCGGCGGCGCGGGCGTACCGGGCGGCGTCGGATCGTCGAAGTCGGTTGAAGCCTTGAGCCGCGCCCGCACCCGCACCCCGAATTCCGTGTCATCTTCCATCGCGATCGTGCCCAGCGAGAAGCCAAGCAGTGGGATGTCGACAATCTGCGCGGTAGGGTCGATGGATCCAGTTTGGTAATACAGCCGCTGGAAACCGGTGTTCAGAATGGCGCCGACCGCGATCGTCAGGTTCTTGACATACAGGGCTTCCGGGGGGTTCGAATTGGGCGGATCGAAATCGAATCCTTGCCGGTTGGTCAACGTGACTTTGGCGTCCGCTTCGATCGTGAGGCTCTCGAGCACCCACGGATTCATCGAATTCATGAAGCCGGGGCTGTCGGCCAGTTGAATCGCGCCGGATGCACACGGGCCGGGCCCAGCGCAATCGTGGTCATGCGAGCGCAGCTCGAGCAGCTCGCCCTGCGGCCCACCCGTGCCCTGTTTGATGATGACTTGGATGTGGTTGTTTTGGATGGTCAATTCGGCGAGCGCCATGGGATCGGGCAGCAGGTCGAAGTAGCGGTCACCTTCCGACATGATCGTATTGCATTCGACGGTCGAGCCGGGTGCCACAAAGAACTGGCCGCCGTAGCCGCTGCTGGATTCCAGCAGGCTGATGTCGTTGTTGATGATGCTGGCGCCATCGCCCAGGTCCGCGAGCGTGATGTTGAGGTTCGCGTTGCGCAGCGTGGCATTCTGGAGCGTGAGTTCGCCATCGATGGTGATATGACCGAATTCATCCGAACCACCGGGTGTCACGCAGCCGCCGCCGGCCGGTTGGCCGCTCAAATCGACCGTCGCGTTTTCGATACGAAGCCCGTGACCTAGGTCAATTGCATGTCGCCCAACCCGAGGATGTTGCTGCGGATCACGGATCCGGGGCTGCCTGGCGAACTCCCGCCGACTCGCAACGTCGTGCCGTCGGCGAGCATAAGGTCTCCAGGTCCGCCCAGCGTGCTGGAGCGAAGCTGAAGTTGGCCGCTCTCCAGCAGCAGCTCGTTGTGCAGTGTGATGATGCTCCGCGAGACGATCGCACGCACCGCGTCCGACGATGCACCCAGAGGGAACGACATACCGCCGAGCGTCGCGCGGGTCTGGTCCAGGTACAAGTCCTCGGCACCGCTCGTGCTGGCGTTGCCGGTGAAGATGCAGTTGGTAAACCGCACGCGCGTCAGCTCGGCCCGCAGCGCCCCTCCGGATTCGTCCAGCGTCGTCGCACGCGTAACGGTGAAGCCCTCGAGCGCCGCGTGCAGCCCACGAATGGTCTCGAAGTTGACTGCCCGCCCGGCGGAGCCGCAGACGATGGTTGTGACCGCCGGTCCGTCCGTGCTGCGCACCACGAGCGTTCTTCCGTGATAATCGAGTTCGCGATTGCCCGCGCCGGCGTATGTGCCGGGAAGCACCATCACGGTTCCGCCCGCGCCGACTGTATCGATCGCGGCTTGGATCGTCTGCTTCGGCCCGACTCCGCCGCCCTGCGGATCGGGTGACAGGCCATCGTTGGCGTCGCTGCCCGTTTCGGCGTCCACGTAGAGGGGCGGCGCGGCGGGGTTGGTCAGGTAGTCGCGATATTCGGCCAAATTGGACAACCCGTCGCCGTCCGCGTCATTGCCCGGCTCCGCGGCCGTTGCGGAGGCAAAATACTGACCCTCCCAACCGTCAGGCAGCCCGTCACCATCTGAATCAAGATACTCATCGGCGCCCATGTCCACGCGGCCGTTCGCGACACGCGGGTCGCCCTCAAAATCCGTTGCGCCGGCTTCGGCCACGAAGTCCGGATCGCCTGCATCGATGCACGGCGATCCGGCCGACAGGTGAGCGTCCAGTGTCAACACTGGATCCAAGTCGATGTTGTCGCCACCCGGCCCCGTCCAGTTGCCTTCGACGTTGCTGTAGGTGATGGTTGGGTTGCCTCCACTGTTCGTGTGGACCCGCGAAGCTGATGGGCTGCGCAAGACGCAGTTCGTGACCGTAGGGCTATTGGCCCAACAGAAGATCGCACCGCCGAATAGAGCGGTGTTGTCCACGATCGTGCAATTGGTGATTAGCCCGTCGCTCCCGCTATTGTCACAGAATATGCCGCCGGCGATGTCCGTGGCCGTATTGCCGATGACGCGGGTGTTCCTGATGGTCGGGTTGCATTTGTGGTAAACAATGCCACCGCCGTCCTCGGCCTGATTGCCGAGCACCAAACACGCGTCGATCACCGGCGTGCCGGCCGGAAGGCCCGGCTGGTTCTGCTCAACGTCGAGACCGCCACCGTTGTCCTCGGCGACGTTTCCTTGTATGACGCATCGGAGAAACGTCGGGCTTGCGCCGAGATCGGCATACACTCCTCCACCGCTATATGCGGAGCGGTTGCCCCGAATGGTGCAATCGGCGACCACCGGGCTGGCGTTGATCATAACCATCCCGGCACCGTGCACATCCGGCAAGCCCAGCGGCGCATTGGCGTGGCCGCCCGTGACGGTGAAGCCATCGAGTCTGGCGCTCGAGTCTACGTTGGTGGCGCGCACGACGTGGTGGCTATTCTCTGTATCGTTGACGAACCCGGGCTGGTCATCGTCATTGAGGTCGCCGCTGAGGATTGTCTCGTGCTGAGCTGGATCGCGCTCCGAAATCAGCGTCTCGTTTCCTTCAAACCCGCCATAAAGCGCCACGCCGCTGGCTAGTTGGAACGAGATGGTCGGATCGCCGCCCGCTGACGTCGGGTGGTACGTGCCAGCGGCAACCCAGACTTGCGTTCCAGGTATGGCGGCTGCCAGCGCGAGCTGGAGGTCATTGAAGGCGGTGCCCCAACCCAATCCGGTGCCACCCGGCGGGGCGTCTGCACGAACGTAGAGGACGCTCGAACTGAGCCATTCAAACGCTCCCATATCGACCGCACGCCCCGAGACTCGTGGCTGACTGTCTAGATCAAACGGAACCGCCTCGTTCGTATCGCTATCTCCGTCCAAGTCGGCGGCGTCGGGGGCGATGCCGGCATTGTCGCCTGTGTTGACGCACGGCGAATTGAGGATCAGGCGGGCATTGTCATCGATCGTGCCGATCACATCGTCCGCTCCATCCAAATCAACAAACAGGGGGTCGACCTGCAAGTTGCCGATTCCAGGCACAGGATCCTGGACGTCTGAATAGGAAATGACAGGAGTCCCCGAACCCGAAAGGCCGCCGGGCGAGTTTCCCCAGACAATGCTGTTACGGATGGCGGGCGAGGTTGCCAGGCACAATATGCCGGCCGCCGAGCTCGCGGAGTTGCCGGCGATCGTACAGTTCACGATGGCTCCATTCGACCCGCTCGCGTCGCAGAAAACTCCACCGCATTGGTGGGAGGCGGCGTTCCCGATGATTCGGCAGTTGACGATGAGCGGGTCACTCATCGAATAGACGATGCCACCACCATCTTCTGCGTGGTTTCCCAGGATCGAGCAATTGAATACCTTCGGCGAGCTCAACTCGAACGCCAGCCCGCCGCCATCGTCGGCGGCCGTGTTGCCCTGGACTGTGCACGTGAGAAACGTCGGGCTTCCGCTGTTGGCATAGCCTCCAGCGCCATGGTTGAGGGCATAGTTTTCGCGGAGCACGCAGTTGGCCAGCGTTGGGCTTCCGGCCAGGGCGTGCAATCCTCCGCCGAGGTTGTTCGCGCTCGCCTCGGAACCGTTCGCGTTGCCGCCTGTGATCGTGAACCCATCGATCCGCGCCGTCGCGTCGCAGCCGTGGCCGGTCACGACGTGGTAGCTGTTTTCGCCATTGCCCACAAAATCCCCCGAGTCGTTGCTGTTCAAATCGCCGCTCAGCGTCGTCGTGTGCAAAGCTGGGTTGCGCTCTGCGAGGGTCGTCTCAGAGCCCGCGAAGCCTCCGTAGAGCCCGACGCCGTTCTTGAGCGCGAACGAGAGCGCACGGTCGCCATCCGGCGGCGCCGCTCGGTACGTGCCCTGCGCGACCCAAATCTGGGCATCCGGCATGGCGGCGGACAGGGCGACTTGTACGTCGTTGAACGCCGTGGCCCAGCTCGCGCCGTCGCCGCCGGGCGCGGCGCTGGCTCGGACGTAGATGATGGTCTGGGCTCGGGTTGGCCAGCACGCTGTTAGCACGAAGCCGCCACACAACCAGGCGGCGCGCCAGGGATGATTGGAATGGTTCATCGTGCGATTTCCTCGGATAACAAGTGTTCAGAAGCCGACTCACGGTGTCTGCGCCTCCTGTTGACACGCGCCAAATGTGTCCGCGAGGTCAAAAAACGGGTTAACGGTGTAGGTAGATGTGACGTGCATGCGCTTGCGAACGAGCACGAAATCCGCATGACCGTCCATGAAAGCCAGGTTGTGCGTGGCCGGCTTTCCGTGCCATTCGATGCGCTGTGTGTCGCTGAACCACCAGGTGTTGAGCCATCCGGCGTCGCCCATCAACACCAGCTTGCTCGTATTCGAAAGCTGCGACTCGTTGGTTTTCGCCAGCCGGTTCAGCAGGTTCATTTCGGTCCAGACTGCCGCACACGGGTCGTTCGGGAGCACGTTCATTTGGGTCGGGCCGACCAGTAGAAGATTCGTCAGGTAACTGGTCCCATTGACTTTGAAATGCGTCGGCTGGACGACGCCCCCGCCGCGGTCGGCCGGACAGTGAAACACCTCGGCCGCATGATCCACCATGACCGGCAGGCTGAGCTGCGCATTGAGCGGCTTGGGCACCGGCGGCGGTGATGTGCCCGGATCCTCGTCGATCGGGCCGCCAAAGCCGGCCAGCGTGCCCTGCCGACCACCGTAGTTCACGTTGCTGTTGACGCCTTTGAGAAAGCGCCCACCGTGCGCGTCCAGGTACGTTCGCCAACCCGTCGCGAGCTGCCGCAGGTTCGACTGACACACCGTGCGCTTGCTCTGCTCGCGCGCCGCGCGCAGGCTCGGGATCAGAATCGCCAGCAGCAAACCGACGATGGCCACAACCACCAGCAGCTCGATGAGCGTAAACGCTTGGCGTTGCCGGTCCCGGCGGGCTCGTTGCGAGACTCGCACAGATCACTTCTCGTTCCGTTCGGGGCCAAACGCCTCGAGTTTCCGCACGCGCCCGTGGGCCACGGCCATGAGCCATTCATCGTCAGCCTCGCCAGCAGCCCGCCGGAACGCGTCCAGCGCCGCTTCGCGCTGGCCCGCGCGCAGCCGCTTCTCACCCGCGATGAACTGGGCGAGCGCGGCCGCGTCGGCCGGCACGCCGCGCAAGAACTCTGCCTCGCCGGCCGCGTCATCAAGCAGGTATCGCATCGCCGCGTGCTCGGCCGTTCCCACCACGCTGCGATCATGTAGTTGCCGTGCGGTGGCCAGGTCGTTTTGTTGCCACGCCACCAGGAACCAGCCCAGCGACATGCGGCGGACCTGCTCCAGCGTCGCTTTGCCCATTCGGCTGAACTCGCTGAGCCGTTCACCGGTTTCGGCCTGCGTCCGCTCGCGGTCGGCCAGCGCCGCTCGCGCCTGTCGATATTGGTCTATGCCGATGAATCCAAAGCTCAAAACGCTGATCAGAACCAGGGCCGCCACGGAAGAGGCGTACAAGTGCCGCCTGGCCAACTTGCGGAGCACATACCAGCCGCTATCACGCTTGGCCTCGATCGGCTCACCGTTCACGAGGCGCTCAACGTCGCGAGCCAGCTCGCCCGCGCTCTGATATCGGCGGTCACGTTCCTTGCGCAGGCACTTCATGACGATGGTTTCAAGCTCGTCGTTGACGCGGTGTGGCGCGGCCGCTGTACCAGACGCGGCCGTGCGGCCCGACTTGCGTCGCCACGTGCTGGGGCGCTGCGGCTCGGCCTCGCTGATGGCCTTCAGCACCTCGCCCATCCGCCCCACCACGGAATAGGGGAACTGACCGGTCAGCATTTCATAGAGAATGACGCCCAGCGAGTACACGTCGCTGCGCACGTCGATCAGAGTCGGATCGCCGGTGGTCTGCTCGGGCGAGGCGTAGGCCAATGTGCCCATGAACTCTCCGGCAATGGTCAAAAGTGAGCGGCCGCCGGGTGCCGTCGTCCCCGCGGTCTTGGCCAGGCCGAAGTCGACGATGTGCGGCTCACCCTTGGCGTCAACCAGGATGTTGCCCGGCTTCAGATCGCGATGAATGACGGCCCGTTGATGGGCGTAGCTGACGGCATCACACACTTTCCTGAAAAGGCTCAGCAACTCGGGCAACCGGAGTGAGTGATCGAGCAAATACTTGTCGAGCGGCTGCCCGTGGATGTACTCCATGGCAAAGTAGTAATGACCGCGGGCGATGCCGCTGTCGTAGACTGTCACGATGTTGGGGTGCTGCAGGCTGGCGACGAGCTCGACCTCGCGCTCAAAACGGTAGCGATCCTGGGCCGAGGCAAAGGCCCCGCGCCGCAGCACTTTGATGGCGACCGTCCGCGGGGGACTCTGTTGCGCCGCCTTGAACACGATGCCCTGGCCGCCCTCGTGGATATTGGCTTGAATCTGGTAACCTTCAATGGCCACGGGCGGCTCGGCTGGCAGTTCCTGACCACGAGCGTCGGCCGCCGGCCTCACTGGAACTCGTCCGGCGACCGTCTCGGCCTCGTATGCACCGCGGATTTCAGCCAGCAAACCCTGCTCGACGCGCTGCTCGTCGACCGCCTTTCGGCAGCGCTCGCACACACCAAGGTGAGCTTCGACGCCTGCACGCTCCGGCGCCGGCAGGATCAGTCCGGACCGCGGACTACCCAAGTAGGCCTCAATTTCCACGTTTGCCAGGCATCCTCGCATAGCCAACCTCCTGCGTCCGCCAAAGGGTCATTCGGCCGAAGAGCGAAAACCTGTCACGAACTTCAGCCCACAAGAAATCTGCCAGATACGATCATGCAGGTGACGAAGGCATCGTTAGGTTTAACACTTGCGAGGGGCGCAGGGGTTGGGCAGGCCCAGACACATCGACGGGCTCAACGATCGCCTTGCCGCACGATGGGCGAACTAAACCGCGTCGTCGCCACATTCGGCACGGCCGCGACGTTCATGGTTGCTCGGACCTGCCGAGCACCTGCCGCAAGCGCGCGATGGTGGACCCGTCCTCAAGTCCGTTCTTGCCGAAGCCGGGCCGCGCGCCCAACGCGACCGCCTGCTCCTGAGCGTCGGCGAAGTTGCTGACCAGCATCACGGGAAGATCGGTCGTCGCGGGGGACTCGCGCAGCCGGCGGATCACTTCGAGTCCCGTCGAGCCGTCGGAATCCAGAATGCGATTGACCAGCACAAGGTCGTATCGCGCGCGGCCTGCGGCAGCGATGGCCTCGTCCGCCAACGCCGCACGCTCGACTTTGGCGCCGAACTCGCGCTGGAGCAGGCGGCTGATGTTGCCATGGTCGAAATCGCACTGGCCGACGCTAAGCACGAAAGGGTTCATGGTCCTGCTCGCGTTTGAAGGATCCAGGACACCGGACTCCTGACCCGTGCGGCGGATTCCGGTGAACAGTTGCGTCGCGATTTGGTCTTCGCCAAGTGCTGCGCAACGTCAACGACGTACTCGGCCAAGTTAGGCATGGCGCAATGCCGCGAGTAAATCCATAATAGACGAATGCCACTCTCCGGCCTCAAAAAAGCCGGGGAATGGCATTCGTGTATCAAAGAGAACGGGTTTGTCGTCGGGCGGCGCCGGTTGCCCGGGCCGCACATCCGGGACGCGAGCGTCCCGGACTGAAAATGCGCTGACTTAGACCACTGCGTGGCGAAGTAAGTCGCGACGAGTGGGTTCTAGATGATCCTCTAGAAAGGAGGTGATCCAGCCGCAGGTTCCCCTACGGCTACCTTGTTACGACTTAGTCCCAGTCACCGAGCTCACCGTCGGCCGCCGCCTCCTTTCGGTTGGCTGAGCGGACTTCGGGTGCTCCCAGCTCCCATGACTTGACGGGCGGTGTGTACAAGGCTCAGGAACACATTCACCGCGGCGTGGCTGATCCGCGATTACTAGCGAATCCAACTTCATGGGGTCGAGTTGCAGACCCCAATCCGAACTGGGGTGCGCTTTGTGCGATTTGCTCCACCTTGCGGTCTCGCATCGCTCTGTACGCGCCATTGTAGCACGTGTGACGCCCTGGGCATAAAGGCCATGAGGACTTGACGTCATCCCCGCCTTCCTCCGGTTTGACACCGGCGGTCTCGTTAAAGTGCCCGACTTAACGCTGGCAACTAACGATAAGGGTTTCGCTCGTTAAGGGACTTAACCCGACACTTCACAGCACGAGCTGACGACAGCCATGCAGCACCTGTGCACGTTTCACCCGAAGGCAGCCGGCTCCACTTTCATGGACGGCATCCGTGCATGTCAAACCCAGGTAAGGTTCTTCGCGTTGCTTCGAATTAATCCACATGCTCCTCCGCTTGTGTGAGCCCCCGTCAATTCCTTTGAGTTTTAGCCTTGCGGCCGTACTCCCCAGGCGGCGCACTTAACACTTTTGCTTCGGATCGAGCGGCGTCAGAGCCTCTCGAACCTAGTGCGCATCGTTTACGGCGTAGACTACCGGGGTATCTAATCCCGTTTGCTCCCTACGCTTTCGCGTCTCAGCGTCAGGACAGGCCCAGTGATCCGCTTTCGCCACCGGCGTTCCCTTAGATATCTACGCATTTCACCGCTCCACCTAAGGTTCCGACCACCTCTACCTGCCTCAAGGACGTTGGTTTGCCCGGCAGTTCCCGGGTTGAGCCCGGGGATTTCACCAAACACCTTCCGTCCCGCCTACACGCGCTTTAAGCCCAGTGATTCCGAACAACGCTTGCCACCTCTGTATTACCGCGGCTGCTGGCACAGAGTTAGCCGTGGCTTCCTGTGGGGCTGGTCATTGAGTTCCTAACCCCCGACAGCAGTTTACATCCCGAGGGACTTCATCCTGCACGCGGCGTCGCTCCGTCAGGCTTTCGCCCATTGCGGAATATTCGTTGCTGCAGCCACCCGTAGGTGTCCGGACAGTGTCTCAGTTCCGATGTGGCCGGTCGCGCTCTCACGCCGGCTACCCGTCGCAGCCTTGGTAGGCCGTTACCCCACCAACAAGCTGATAGGACTTGGGCCGATCTCAGACCGCCGGAGCATTTGACGACCGAGCCATGCGACTCAGCCGTATCATCAGGTATTACCGCCACTTTCGCAAAGGACCCCGAAGGGCCCGGCGCTATTCCTGTGTCCGAGGTACGTTACCCAAGCATTACTCACCCGTCCGCCACTAACATGGCTTGTATTGCTACGCACCATGTCCGTTCGACTTGCATGCCTTAGCCACGCCGCCAGCGTTCGTTCTGAGCCAGGATCAAACTCTTCAGTTGTTGTCTGTATCCGAATCGGCCGGGCCGCCGGCGAGGTCGCCGAGGCCAGCCGCTCAGAAGACTAAGGGCTTACTTCTTAGCGCTCGTAAGAATGTAAGTTTTGACGGACGGCTGTTCGCCATCCGACACACCATCTTGCACGCCGCCCGAAGGCGGCGGCGATGATCACGAACGGCCCTGCCCCATTAGCGCAAGACAGGGACGCTCCACATTCCCACGACGACAAACCCGATCACTTGTCAAAGAGCACTTTACTTCTCGCAGTCCGGGACATTGCGGTCCTGAACAAGGCGAGCCGCGTATCCTAGCACGAAGGCCAAGACTGTCAACCCGGTCGTTTTCGTGTTTTTTTCGGCTGCTCAGCCGCGTAGCCCTGAGCGCCGCAAGGCCAGGATCGGCGTCGCCCTAAGTGTCGCGGTTTCAAGCACCTACGACGCGGCGCCATCCGGCGGGAAAGGCCCAGCAGCCGCGAGTCGCCTCACGGCGAAGGCAAGTATAGCACACGACGGCCGGGAGTCAAGTGACTGAATCGTCCTCGTTTTCGAAGCGGGCGATGGCTCGCGACCGCCGGCTCACGGCTGGCGCATCACCTCGACCACCAGCGGGCGGTGATCGGACAGCTCGGTGTCGACGACCTGGTACGTGACCGGACGCCAGCCTCGCCCGAACGCATAATCGAGGCGGAGAATCGGGCGGCTTGCTGGAAATGTCCGCTGGTCGCCGTCAACCGAAGACGACAAGTCGGTCAATCGCGCCGCCAGGGCGGCGTACTCAGGTGTCACCGACGGGGCGTTGAAATCGCCGGCCACAAGCACGCGGCCCGCCAAACCGCCGACCCGCTCAAGAAGCTGATCGACTTGCTGCCGCCGTTTGCGAACCGACTCCACGACGTGCGCCGGTGAGAGCCTGAATGTGGCGTGCGTGTGTACGCTGACGACGTGCACGGTGTCCGGGCCATCCCCCAAGGACGCGTGGATGGCGTAGACCCGATCGCCCGGCGTGACGGCCAGGGCGGTGGCCGACCGAACCGGCCATTTCGACAGGATCGCCAAGTCGCAGTCCTGCTGCTGCGGGATGTGGAGCGTGGCGCCGGACGCATGGTTCCATCGGCCGAGCCGGTCGGCGATGCGGCGTGCCTGATCTTCACCGCCGCCGCGCGTGCTCCCCGGGCGTGAGATCTCCTGTAGACAAATGACGTCGGCCGCTTGGCTCCGCAAGAAGTCGGCGATCGGATCGAGACCCGCAGTTGCGTACTCGATGTTCCAACTGACGAGCTTCAACCGATCGGGGATGCGCGGTTTGCTGCTGCCGGAGACCGAGTCGCTGGCGGGCGCTGGTGGCCGACAGGCGAAGCCGATGAGTAGAAGGCCGGTGAGCAGCTTTCTGGCGTTGTACATAGGAGCCACGCGTCGATTCGCGAGTGGGCGGCGATTATTGCCGTGCTCGGGTCGGTCAACGTGCTGCGAAACGCCGCCGCAGACTCCCTAGAATGGTAGAGCACGCGCAGTCGTGCCGTTTGACGCGGCAGCCGGCGCAAAACGCGACGTGTTTGCTCGTGCGCTATCCAAGACTGGCGTCTTTCCGCTAAACTGGCCGATGGGATTCACGGGAACCTGGGACAAAGGAGTCGAGCGATCAATCCGACCGCCACGCTAAGCCGGCCCGCCATCAGTCGCGAACTTCAGCTTGGACTTGAGAGCTTTACCTACGCCGATTTGTATGAGCCTGTGCCCTTGGCCCACCTAGCAGAGCAGTTTTTCGCGTACCTGCGTGACCGCGATCCTGGCTTGTACGACGCCTACTCGCAGTATCGGGCGGCGCGTGGCACGGACCTGACGCCGCCGCAGGAGTCTGACCTGCTGCTTCGTGTTGCTCCGCACGTTGGGTCGTTTGTGGCCGAATTGTTTGGCATTGAAGCTGAAGTTGATACGCTGCGACGGCGAGTCCGGGCACTCGATCCGGTGTTTCAGTTCCGCAAAGATTTCGTGCAAAAGCGCGTCTTAAAGCGACTGTCGAAGGGTGAGCGCGCCCGCGGTGAGCTTCCCGGGCTGCAGGCACAGGTCAGCCTACTGAGCGAAGTAGCGTTTTTGGAGGGTACGGCCGAGCCCGACCCGGAGGCCCGCTTCGGGCGCATGGTGGTCGAGCTACTCGATCTTGAACGGCTGATCGTACGGCCGCAGGGCGCCGACGAAGCGGCCCGTTCGCGGCTGGCCGAGCTCCGCGCCGACCTCAACGACGACGCTCGGACGCACGACGCTTTCGCGGATGCGCTCCGAAGTAACGGCCGAGCCGTCGCGAGTTCCGGCAACCGGGCCGCAACCACCGACGACCCGCTCGACACTGACGTCGCGTTTGTGCGGTCGCTGCTGGCCCTGTGTGAGGAGTGGGCGCTAGCCTTGGCCGAGCACCAGTCGACGTTGCCCGAGTCGCATCGCTGGGTTTCGTTCTGGCAGCCTGAGACGCTGAACTACCAGGAACTCGTGCATTTGCACGTGCCGTCGTCCGAGTTCGCCGAATGCGTGATGGGTCCCGAGCAGACGCGCCGCCATCGTGACGGATTCAAACTGACCGATGCGCGCATGGAGCGGAAAGAAGCGTTGGGTCAGGTCGACTACTGCCTCTACTGTCATCCGCGTGAAAAGGACAGTTGCTCGAAGGGCTTTCGCGAGAAGGACGGAGGATTCAAGAAGAATCCGCTGGGCGTTCCGCTGGAGGGATGCCCGCTGGACGAAAAGATTTCAGAGATGCACGTGCTCGAAAAGGCGGGCGAGACGATCGCCGCGCTGGCCATGTGCATGATCGACAATCCGATGTGCCCCGGCACGGGCCACCGCATCTGCAACGACTGCATGAAGGGCTGCATCTTCCAGAAGCAGACGCCGGTGAACATTCCGCAGATCGAGACGCGCGTGCTGACCGATGTCGTCTTCGAACTGCCGTGGGGTTTTGAGATCTACGGTTTGCTGACCCGGTGGAACCCGCTCAACGTCCGCCGGCCGTACGCCCTGCCTTACAACGGCAAGAACGTGCTCGTGGTCGGGGTCGGACCGGCCGGCTATACGCTGGCGCACTACCTGATGAACGAAGGCTTCGGCGTGGTTGGCGTGGACGGTCTCAAGATCGAGCCGCTGCCCAGGCACCTGGTGGGCGATGCCGACACGCCGCCGACGCCGGTGAAGTGGTATCGCGAGCTGTACGAGCAGCTCGACGAGCGCGTCCTGCTCGGGTTCGGCGGTGTCAGCGAATACGGCATCACCGTCCGCTGGGACAAAAACTTCCTGGGCATGATCTACCTGACGCTGGCGCGGCGCGACAAGTTCCGGCTGTACGGCGGTGTCCGCTTTGGCGGGACGCTCGATATCGATGATGCGTGGGAGCTCGGCTTCGACCACATCGCGCTGGCGACCGGGGCCGGGCGTCCGACCATCATCGACATGAAGAACAACCTGATCCGCGGCATCCGCAAGGCCAGCGACTTTTTGATGGCACTGCAACTCACCGGCGCGTACAAGCTGTCGGCCATGGCCAACCTGCAGATGCGCCTGCCGGCCATCGTGATCGGCGGCGGCCTGACGGGCATCGATACGGCCACCGAGATGATGGCCTACTACCCGCAGCAGGCCGAGAAAACGCTGCACCGCTTCGAGACGCTACGTCAGTTCTTCGGGGCCGAGCGCGTGCTCATGCCGTTCGGCCCGGACGAGCGCGAGATCCTGATGGAGCAGATCGAACACGGCCGGGCCATCCGGGCCGAGCGGCAGGCGGCCAAGCGCGCGGGCCGCGAGCCGGACTTCGCCCGCCTCATCCGCCAATGGGGAGGCGTCAAGCTCGTCTACCGCAAGACGCTGCAGGATTCGCCGGCCTACCGACTGAATCACGAGGAGATCATCAAGGCGCTCGAAGAGGGCATCGAGTTCGTCGAGCGGCACAATCCGGTCGAAGCCCATGCCGACAAGTACGGCGCTCTTGAAGCCGTGACATTCGATGTGCTGCAATTGGTTGACGGCAAATGGCGCTCGAGCGGCGAGACGCGCAAGCTGCCAGCCCGCACCGTGTGCGTCGCCGCCGGCACACATCCGAACACCATGTACGAGAAGGAGCACCCCGGAACTCTTGAGCGCGACAAGCGAGGCGAGTTCTTCCTCGGATATAGGGTTCAGGGTTCAGGGTTCAGGGTTCACGGTTCAGACTCGGGCGGATCGTCGACTGGGTCCAGGCTTGAGCAAGGCGAGGATTGTCGATTTCCGATTTCCGATTTCCGATTATCGTCCGAAGTCGTCGACACTCCGACGGCGAATCGGCAATCGGCAATCGGCAATCGGCAATTCCACCTCCAGGCCGCCGAGCCCCGCGACCGCGAGGCGTTTTTCACGTCGTACCAGACGGACGGGCGGTTCATCACGTATTACGGCGACAACCACCCGGTCTACGAGGGCAACGTCGTCAAGGCCATGGCGTCGGCCAAAAAGGGCTACCCGCACATCGTGAACCTGTTCGCCGACGAGCTCGACAGCTTGCGGCCCGACGATCAGCCGAAGCGCGAGGCCGCGTGGCGGAAGCTCGGCGAGCGGCTCGACGATCAGCTCATCGCGCGCGTCGAGCGCGTCGTTCGGCTCACGCCAACCATCGTGGAGGTCATCGTCCGTGCGCCGCTGGCGGCCCGCAAGTTCCACCCCGGCCAGTTCTATCGCCTTCAGAACTACGAGATGAATTCGCCCAACCTGCGCGGCACGAAGCTGACGATGGAGGGGATCGCGCTGACCGGGGCGTGGAAGGACGATGCGCAGGGACTGCTGAGTCTGATCGTGCTCGAGATGGGCGTGAGCTCGCGGCTGTGTGCGATGCTCAAACCGGGCGAGCCGGTGGTGTGCATGGGCCCAACCGGCGCGCCGACCGAGATTCCGCAGAACCAGCTTGTGCTCCTGGCCGGCGGCGGCCTTGGGAACGCCGTGCTGTTCTCGATTGCCAAGGCGCTGAAGGCACGCAACTGCCGGGTGATCTACTTCGCCGGCTACAAGGCGCCGCGCGACGTGTTCAAGCCGGACGAGATCGAATCGGGCACGGACCAGGTGATCTGGAGCGTCGATGACGGCGAGAAGATCAAGCCGCGCCGTCCGCAAGACCTGACGTTTCGCGGCAACATCGTGGAGGCCATCGAGCACTACGGCCGAGGCGGATTCGGCGGCGAGCTATTCAAGCTGAGCGACGTGAAGCGGATCATCGCCATCGGTTCGGACCGGATGATGCGGGCGGTGCGCGACGCGCGGCATGGCGTCCTAGCCCCGTACTTCGATCCGGCGCACGTCGCGATCGGCAGCATCAACTCGCCCATGCAGTGCATGATGAAGGAAGTCTGCGCCCAGTGCCTGCAGAAGCACGTCGATCCGAAGACCGGGGCGGAGCGGGAAGTGGTCTTCAGTTGCTTCAACCAAGACCAGCCACTGGACGCGGTCGATTTCGCCAATCTCAACGACCGCCTGCGGGCCAACTCAATGCAGGAAAAGCTCTCCAACCTGTGGCTCGACTACCTGCTCGAAGAGAAGAACGTGCTGCGGGTGTGACGGCGCGAAAACGCCACAGGTCAACGCGGATCCGCCTTCGCAACATTTGACGAGCCACGGATGAGCGCGGATGAGCGCGGATCGGGCAGGCAGGAGGATGAGCCACGGATTAACACGGATGAACACGGATCGGGCGACCGTTTGCCTTCATCCGTGTCATTCGAGTTCATTCGTCGCGATCAACTCAGGCGTGTGCATCCAAGGCTCGCTTGGTCGTGCCGCAGGTTCGGCAGGCGAGAGGGCGAGCCACAGATCAACACGGATGAACACGGATAGGGCACTGACTTGCCTTCATCCGTGTTCATCCGTGGCCCTCATGCAGCCTTCACGACGTCCAACCTCAACTGCGACGACGTCGTCGACGCCCGTGAGCTCGCGGCAGTTGTGCCGCTGACTGGACCGAAACCGTGTAGGACGGGTCTCCAGACCTGCGGTGCACCTCACGGTTGGGTCATCATGTCCGGGAAGTGATCGACGTCAAGAAGCTGGCGAACCACGATGCCGAAGCCGGGCAAAACGTCGTGTCCGCTGACGCGGTCGTCGCCGCGAAGCACGCGCCGCGCCCCGCCGAAGAACTCGATCAGCGTTTCGGACCGCGGGTCGAGCAGCCATGCCAGGCGCACGCCCGCCTCGAGGAACTCCTCGATCTTGGCCTCGACCCTGGCAGCAGAATCGTTCGGGGATACTACCTCGACGACCATATCGGCGATGACTTCGGAGAAGCCACTCGGGGGAACGAGGTGCAGATGCGAAGTCTGCACGAACGCGATATCGGGGGCACGAGTCGTATCCGGATCGCGATCAAGGATCATTCCTGGATCACCCGTGTACACGGCGCCGAGGCGAAGCTTCAGCGTGATCCACTGCAGGATGAAGGCAACATGCGTGACCACGCGCGCGTGTGACCAATTGTTCACAGGCTCCTCCACGATTTGACCGCGGACCAGCTCGGCGTGCTCCGACTCCGGCATGTCGGCGAATTCTTCCGCAGTGATCTCCTGCCCGGTCAGGCGCGAAATCATATGAATGCTCTCCTGGGCCAACTCAACGAGCCGCCAAGCAATTATACCCCTCGGCAGCCGTTAGAACGACCCCAACGTCTCGTGCGAAATCCGCTCAGGCACGATTGCGGTCGGCCGGGCCGGCACGACGCTCACCCTCAACTGCGACGATGCTTTCGACGCCGCGGGCTTCGCCGCGGTCCTTCCGCTGACCGGGGCGTAGCGGCACGCGTCGACGCAGATGAGACGAGCCACGGATTAACACGGATCAACCGGATAGGGTTGTGCATTGCCTTCATCCGGTCATCCGTGTTCATCCGTGGCCCTTATACTGTCCGCGTCCACGCGTGGACCTTATCCCGTTCGCGTCCAGGTGGAGTCGATTTGACGTGGTGATAGCCGCGGCGATAGGATGCGGCTTTCGGCCGCCGGCGTTTCAGTGGCGCGGGGCGCGGCGGCGTCGATCGGGGCTGACCTGCGAGTACACGCGACCCATGACTGGCGTATTGGCTGCGCGATCGTGTTCTATCCTGGCGGCGGCACTCGTTTGGCAGGCCGACGGGCCAAAGCTGGACGGACCGGAAGTCGAGAACTACGCACGGCGGCTGTCGATGCAGCCGGCCGAGCCGGCCGAGGGTGCGCAGCCGCGGCCGGCACCGCCGGCCCGCCGAGTTCCGGCGCCCGACGAAGTGCCCGTCCCGCCGACGCTCGAGCAGTTGCAGGGCCAGGTGCCCGATCCGGAGGATGCCCGCACGAGTTTGCCGGAACTGGTTGCGCCGCCTGAGAATGAAGCCCAGCGTGCGTACGCGCGGCGCGTGCTGGCGCGACTGGACGCGATTCGGCGTCCGAAACAGTTGACGCTCTCGCTGGAAGACGCCGTGCGCCGTGCGCTGGCCAGCAACTACGGGATTCGCGTAGAGGGCTACAACCCGGCCATCAACACGACGCGGATCGTCGAGGCTGAGGCGGCGTTCGACGCCACGTTCTTCCTGAATACGACCAAGAACATCCAGGACCAGCCCTCGCCCAGCCAGTTGCAGGGCACCAACATCGACACCTTCAACATGCAGGGCGGCATCCGCAAGCTGTTGCCGATCGGCATGCAGGTCTCGACCAGCCTGGAGTGGACCCGGCAGACGAGCAATACGCAGTTTGCCCTGCTCAACCCGTCGCACTTCTCGCAGTTTGTGACCGAGTTCCGCCAGCCGCTGCTGCGGGGTTTCGGGCTCGATTTCAACCGCTCACAGATCGTGCTGGCCCGCAACGACCGGACGATCAGCCTGCAGACGTTCGAGCAGCGCGTGCGCGACACGCTCGATCAGACCGAGCAGGCCTACTGGCGGCTGGTGCAGGCGCGGCGCGAAGTGGTCATCTCGGCCCGGCTGCTGGCGTCGTTCGAGCAAATCTATGATTACCTCTACCAGCGGCGCGATTTTGACGCGTTCCGCATTCAGCTTGCCGAGACCAAGGCCCGGCTCGAGTCGAACAAGGCGAACTTCATCCGGATCGTTCAGAACGTCCTAAGCTCCGAGGACCGGCTCATTGCGCTGATGAACGATCCGGCGATCAACCTGTCCACCGGGGCCGAGATCCGGCCGACCGACTTCCCGGCCAACGAGCCGCTCGATATCGACCCGATCGGCGAGGCGCAGACGGCCCTGGAGCACCGCAGCGAAATCCGCGAGGCCAAGCTGCGCATCGAGAACGCCCGCGTGCTGGTGGGGGTGGCCAAGAACCAGGCGTTGCCGCGGCTCGACCTGACGTTCCGCTATGTTGTCGACGGTCTGGGCGAATCGGCCGACGACTCGTTCGACGAGGTGACCAAGAACGACTTCCACGAGTATTTCATCGGACTGGAATTCGAGATCCCGATCGGCAACCGCGCCCGGCGGGCGGCGTGGCGACGGGCCGTGCTGCAATGGGCGCAGAGCACGGCCGCGCTCAAACAGGTGCTCGAGGGCGTGATCCTCGAGACCAACGTGGCGGCCCGCGACCTCATCTCGACGCACCGTCAGATCGAGCCGAACTACCAGTCGACCGTGGCCAACGAGGACCAGGTTCAGTCGATCATCAGCCGGGCCGAACGGCGCGACTTCCCGCAGCTCTCACAAGAGCTGGGCGCCTATCAGGGCCTGGCCGCCAGCCGCAGCGACCTGTTGCGCTCGATGGTCGATTACAGCATCGCGATCGTCAACCTCGAACGGGCCAAGGGTACGCTGCTTCAGTACAACAACGTCGTGCTGCCGGAAGAGGAATAGTCGCTCACCGCCACGGATCGGCGCGGATCAAGTCGATCCGCCCGCCGCGGATTGGCACGGCGAGGAGCGACTACGAGCCACAGATGAACGCTGATGAACACGGATTGAGAATTGGCCTGGTCTTATCGGAGTGGTCGGTGCTCGTCCGTGGCTGGTTTGTGGTCACGGCGCGGATGTCGGCGGCGGCCAGAAGACGAGGTCGCCTTTGGAATTCGGGGCTGGGTCGTGCTTGCCGCCGTCGTCGACCTGGTTCTCGCCCACGCTATACAGCACGAAGTCTTTCTTGTCGGGCGTCAGGCGGTACACCAGCGGCCGGCCGCTGAACGGGTCGACCGGCGCGGCCCGCACGAAGTCGGGGGCCAGATCGACGAGATACTTGGGAAGCTTGCCGTGCTTGGCGCGGTACTCGTGGAGCGAGATGACGGCCTCCACAGCCAGTCGGTAGGCGCGCGGCACTTCGGTCAGATAGGAGAATTGCCCGGGCGGGAAGAGCGGCATCGATCTGAAGAACCACAGCGTGGGCGATCGCCGCGCCAGGCTGTCGTACTCGCGACGGAATTCCTCGATGCGTGGCCAGAGTTCTGAGAAGTGTAACTCGCCGTAACGCGTGTCCAGCGTGAGCGTTTGCTGAAATACGGCCCATTCATCGTCTACGCTCGTCGCCTTAATCTGCTCCTGAAATTCGGCGACCGACTTGAACCGCCCGTCGCCTGCCGCTTGCCCAGTCGCCTGCCCGACGTCCTGCATGAGTGAGTCTTCGAGCGCGAATCGAACGAACTCACCAAGCTTCGGATCGACGCTGGGCTTTCGGGCCCAGGCGTGCATGGCCTCGATGTAGTCCAACGTGAGCATCTGCTCGACTTGCGTAACCTGCTGTTGCGCGTCGAGCGCTTGCCGGGCGTCTCTTAAGTCCGCGAGCAAGGCCTGTGGGGCGGTCGGAAATTCCCGTCGCATGAAGGCGAGCGCTTGCTCGCTGGCGCGCCGCTCGATCGCCAATCCGGTCAATCGCAGCATGGTGTATGGTGGCTGGTAAGCGTGCCGAGCCATTCGGTAGCAGCGCTGCGTCCATTCGTAGGCCGCCGTCCATTCTCCACGCATGGCGTGCTCGTTGGCATTCATAGCGGCCAGTTTGTAGAGCTGGTTCAGACCAGTAGTCAGTCCGGGATCAGACAGCGCCTCATGCAAGCGCCCATGGTCAGCCGAAAGCGGCCTATGAAAGAGGTCGGCGTCGCTCGCCCGTCTGATCAAGTCCAGCGACGCCGCGTTCGCGCTGAGCCACTCGCGAATGATCTTGGAGTCGGGGCCGGACCACTGTTCTGCGAGCACGAGCAGCGCGTCGTTCTTCCAGACACGGTCGTAGCCGCTTCGGTCAGCGTCAAATGGTAGCCTCATCGAGAGGTCGAAGACGGTCACGATCTTCTGCACGGCTTCTTCATAGAGCGGCGCAGCATTCGGTCCCTCCCCTGGCCTGGTCAGCTTGTTGACGTAGGCTATTCGCTCGTCGGCCGGGATTGAGCGAGGATCTGGCTCTGCGAGCAAGAGCGTGACGCAGACGCAAAACGAGAGGTTCACTTTCGTCCTCCTGCAAGAATCCGATCAGAAAGCGGGACCATTGTACCAAGGATTCACGGCGCGACACGGCGAAGGCGTGATTGCGAAGTGACTGGCGTTGAGGCAAGCTGATGGCGCGGCGCCGAGCCGGCCGGCAGGGAACACGCGATGCGAACGGTTTATCAAGCCCGCGACGTGGCGGAAGCCCACTTCATCCGGGCCTATCTGGAGAATTGCGGGATCGCGGCGGCTGTGCAGGGCGAGGCGCTCTCGTTCGGCATCGGTGGTCTGCCGGCCGGGCCGAGCACGGCCCCGACCGTGTGCGTCCTGGACGCGAACGACGCGGACGCGGCGTTGGCGCTGATACGCGAGCGCCCAGCCACCGCGTCGCCCACGCATTGTCACGCGTGCGGCTATGACCTGACCGGCGCCCCGGGCCCCGCCTGTCCGGAGTGCGGCCGCCCGTTCCGGTCGGTTCAATCGTGGCTCTGCCCCGGCTGCGGCGAAACGGTCGAAGGTCAGTTCTCCGATTGCTGGCAATGCGGCGCCGAGCGACCGGCGAACGGGGTGTCCGGCGAGCCGAGCGATCCGTGAAACGGTCGGCATGAGCGTAAGTCCACGTGAGTCGCGGTGCTTCGGAATCAGCCCGGCGGGCTTGTCAGGCAGCCGGGTAGCGGCTGACGGCGCGTCCGCGCACGCTCGGCCGAATCGAGCAGGCCGATGCGCGGCGCGTCCGGAAAGGCCTGCTGCGTCCAGACCGACTTGCCCGTCCCGCGCGGGCCGAACACGAAGAAGTGCGATCGGGGCCTGGGGAAGAATCCGGTAACCAGTTCCATATTTGGACCAAATTTGGAAACAACGATTCCACATTCCGCCGACCCCATCGCCGCGTCACGACCGTGATCGATCGTCAGCACCGGCGGCTCGATCATCTGGTGTGCCGTCGGGACGCCGGTGCCGGTCTGGCAAATCACGCCCTTTCCGGCTTGCAGTCGTGGAAGAACATCGAGACCGTGCAGGAGAACCGGGCAGGATTGCCTCGTCATGACGCACATCGTTACCGCGCAGCACGCGCGGCTCGGCGTCGCCGGCATAGACGTGAACGGTCTGAGACTTCGAGTTCAGCAACCGCCCTTGGACGCAGGGGGTGCTAGATTTGGCAATCGCACGCGTTGCGTGAATCGGACGGCGACGACGCTTGTCTTGCGCTAGCTTCCCGCACATCCCTGGAATATGCTTACGTACATAACGAAGAAGGAGGCATCTTCATGGCAGCGAACGCACGCGTGCGACATTTGGGCTCGACCGCCGTCTGTGCCGTGTTGGCCATGGTGCGGGTCGACCCGGCCGGCGCCCAGTGCCCGGCATACGATGACGTCGTACCCATTTTTGATCCGGCAGCGGCTTCGAACGGTCGGTTCGGCTCTGGCCTGGCGGCAGACGGCGATCGTATCCTGATCAGTGCGCCCGGCGCCGCGCGGGCGTACTTGCTCGACGCTGGAAGCTTGGCGGTGATTAGCGTTTTCAATGGCGCGAAGTTGGAGGTCGGATTCGGATTCAGCGTCGCGCTGGCCGGCGGCGACCTGGCCATCGCATCGTACGGTGCTTTCACTCCACCCGCCGTATATCTCTTCGACGCCGAAACAGGTGAGTTGCAGCACACGCTCTTCCCGCCGACGGGGATGGCAGGAGATGGTGACTTTGGCTTCGACCTCGCGATCGCTGATTCGCAGATCATGATCAGCGATCCGTATGTGGACGAGGACGGCGCGGCTTACGTCTTCGATCTCGAGAGCGGAGGGCTGGTTCACACATTCTACGAGCCTGGCACGAGCCTGGGAGACTACAACGACTTCGGCTGGGCGGTGGCAGCGTATCAGGACCAGTGGCTTGTGGGTAACCCATCATTCAGTTCTTCGATGTTTACGTTCCTTGCCGGCAAGGTTTCGGCGTTCGACCGGCAGACAGGTGCCTTCGAAGGAGGCTACTTCAATCCCAACCCGTTCTTCGGCGGTTTCGGCGCTGAAATCGCGGCGTCGGGAGATGCCTTGCTCATCCAACGCAGTTTCGGTCCCGATCCGCTGGTATACCTGTCCGTGAATGGGCTGCTGCAGTACACGTTCCAGAGCCCGATGCCACCGCCGGCGGCTGCCGGATTCGGGGCTGCCGTCGGCTTTGCGGCCGAGAACGTGGTCATCAGCGACACGCAAGGCGCCAACGTCGTCCACCTGTTTGAGCTCGGTGGACCGTTGTGCCAGACGTTTGCGAACCCCACGCCTGCACTTGACGATGGGTTTGGGGCGAGGGTGGCGACGCTGGGCCATGACCTGATCGTGGCAGCGCCAAACGACGACACGATGGCGAACAATGCTGGCGCGGTATACGTCTTTCGGGCGCAATCGGTCGCTCTGGTCACCGCGAACCCGCCCGCAGTCAGCCCGTATGGTCCCGGCGTGTTCCGCGACGTCCTGCAGAACGCGACCGCGTCGCTGGTACCTCAGGGCATCGGTGTTCCGGGAACACCCAGCGAGGGACCTTACCAGTTGAGTGCCATCGAAGTCACCTTCAGCGATGCGCCGGCGCCCGCACCGAGTCCCGGAAATGTGAGCGTCTCCTGTACCGGCCCGGCGTTGGAGTGCCCCTCGGTCGCAGGCGTGTCAGGCGCTGGCGTGGGCCCGTACCTGATCACACTGAGCGCTCCCATCCCCGCTGGCCACTGCGCGACGCTGACATTTTCCGGCACGGCGGCGACCTTGGCGATCCAATACCAGTCGCAGCCCGGCGACGTCAACCTCGATTCGATGACCAACACGCAGGACCTGCTGGCACTGATCCGGGCCATGAACAACGGCGAAGCGAATCAGCCGCAGAATCTGGCCCGTTATAACATCGACCGCAGCCACGACATGGCGGACCCCGTCAACGTCCAGGACCTGCTACGGCTGGTCCATCTCCTTAACGGCATCCAGTCAACGCAGCCGTTCAATGGGACCGTCGTGGCGGCGTGCCCGTAGCGCAAACGGGTTGGCAAGATTCTGGGGTGGCGAAGTCGGGCCTAGAGCGAGATCCGAGAAAAGGTCAGCGCATTGGAAGCTGTGTGCGGCAGGACAGTTCAGGGCTTCGCCCTGCCCCCGAAGCTGCCCGAGCGATGCGGCTGTCCGTACCCAGGCGTTACGGTTCGTCCCCGGCCGGTTGGCAGAAGCCAACGTCTGGATTGCACACCAGGCCTTCGCCGCAGGTAGCCAGATCGCACGGGCTTGCTCCAGACAGGAAAAGGAAGCTGTGCGACACACGCGCGCTGCCGACGGCTTGAACAATGCCGGTGACTCCTGCACCGGGCAACTCCACGGCGATCTCGGAGCGGCGCACGCGGGTAACACTGAGCGTTGTGAAGAGATCCAGCTCCGGTAAGCGCGCCAAGGCCTCGGCCGGAATGGTGCCGGAGCCTGTATCCGGGAACGTGCAGGTTGCCGTCGCCATGGTCCGTCGTTCCTCGACACGGTCACCCTGCTGGTTCCTGAGGATCGTGAGTCGGAAAATGGCGAGTTGCACCGTGTCGGCTGCATCGCCTGGTTCCCACACCACGTTGATTGGGCCGCTCAAGTCGATCGTCAAGCCCGGATCGGTAACGTCCGGCATGAGCACGCGCGGCGCGGGTGGAACATCAGCGGTTACTTCGAACGCGTCGATATCGGTACCGCCGGGGAACCGAAACGTTACCGTTTGCTCGGTCAGGCTTCCATCGGGTGTAAGGTCCAGACTGCCTTGCTCAGAAAAATAGAAGCCGCTGAACGCGGGTCCTGCATCGTCAGTTCTGCGCAGCGTCGCGCCGCCGCTTGCGTTCTCAGCGGTTCCCGTTGCTCCCGCGTCGAGCGGGAACGCTTCGATGACTGGCGGCTCGCTGGTCGGCCGGCCTCCGCCACCCGTCAGCTCGAACGTGTTCACAATCGTTTGTGTTTCGACGACGCAGCCCGCTATCGACTCTCGTTCCGGTGGCGGGAGTACGGCCAGCACCGAAAGCTGCGGGTCAATCGGAACTTGCTCGCCGAAGTCGTACATGGCCGCCGCAACGCTCGATTGGGGCTCGTTCGGAACGCCGCCGTCCATGTTGTCGTATTGCATGAAGACCGCGGCGGACACCAGACCGACGACGTCGCCTTCCTCGAGGACAGAGCCTGGGTTGCTGTCGGCGTGCGAGCCACGTCCGGCAGCTCTGGGTTCCACGCAGCCAGCCAACACCAAGGCCACCAGAATCCCGTGATGAAGGCGATATGAAATCGGGCGAGCAGGCATGACTTGACGGATCATCGTAGATCTCCGTTCGTGATGCAGCACTCCGGCGGGCCACGACGCGCGCCGCGGCCTCCGAGCAGTCCTATGCGCGCCGCGGGCGGGCATTTTGCAGAATCCTTAACAGTCCGTTGATGAAGTCGCCGCAGCCGCGAGAAACCGCATGTTCAATAGGGCCAGCCGGGTCGAAAACGACTCGAACGGTCTTTTTCAACGGACTGCTAAGAATCCCTTCGGCACCTCATCGTTCACGCCTTCGGCCGCGGTAGCGGGCGTCGGCGGACACCGGCGTCCGTCACGGTCCAGAATGCGCCCGACCAATCAACGCGGGCTTGCAGCGTGTTGACCACGCGGGTGATATCCTTGTCACGGCTCCGCTGAGTGAATCGGAACAGGACTACGCCGCAGCTGGCCGGCAGTCTCGAGCGAAAGGCCAGCTCGCCGATCTTTGTCGAACGTGACCAACACACGCTGCTCGGCCACGGCCCGGGCAAGGATCGCCGCGTCGCCGCTACCGGCCATCGACTCCCTCACGGACACGACGTCGTGGCCCACGTCGCGCAGCCGCCGGACCGCGCCCGGCAGAATGTTCTCGTTGGCCAGGAAGCGCATTCCGCTCAGGCCCACCCGGGGATGGAATAGAGTTTCTCTTCGGCGAGCAACTCGTGCGCGTAGGCCAAGCAGGCGAGCACGTCGTCGCGCGTAATGTGGTCATACTCGTCGAGCACGTCGTCCACGCTCCAACCCTGCGCCAGCAGGCCGACGATGAACTCGACCGACAGCCGCGTGCCTTTGATCACGGGCTTGCCGACCAGCACATCGGGATCGATGCTGATTCGCTCGTTCATGGCTTCTCCATTGTAGCGGCCGAGTGAACGCCGTTTCCATTGTTTTTCCAGTTGTCCAGCAGCATCCTGGGCCGTTGCATCGGCCCGCCGAGTCCATCATAATGCCCGGCGGTTGGCGCGGTGGAAATGGGCCGGTCATCCGTGCATGGATGCGACGGGCGGCCGGCGGTAACTGAACCCTGAACCCTGAACCCTGAACCCTCCACCGGCCCGAGGATGGAGCACGTATGGAACTTCCGCGTCGAAACCGCGGTGATGAGCTGCTCAAGCCAGGCGAGATGACGGCACTGCGCAAGCGGCTTCGCGCGATCTCGTCGAAGCACGATCTGGCGACGGTGATCGCCTGCGCCTTCGATCATCGGACGCGCATGCTGCCGTTCATCTACGCCGATATGAAGATGGCCCCGGCCGGCGTGAGGGCCATCGGGTCGGCCATGGTCGATGCCGGCTTCGAAAAGACTCGCATCGTCCTGCAGCAATGGAACCCGAATTTCCGCCCATCTGCCATGCGGCTGGATGGACGCGTGCCCGATATCTTCATGGTGTCGAGCATGCAGATCCACTCGACCCGCTGCAAGGAGATGATCTACGACGCCTGTGGAATCGACCAGGCCCATCGGCCGCTGATCATCGCCGGCGGGCCGAAGACCGTGTATGAGCCGTGGGACGTGTTCAGTGCCAACCCGGACGACCGCTGGGGGGCCGACGTGGCCGTGACCGGCGAGGAGTACGTGCTGCTGAGTCTTCTCGAGGTCTTACTGTCGTTCCGGTCGGACAACGAGCCGCTGCGCTCGACGTTCATCCGCGCCCGCAACAGTGGCATGTTGGACAGCATCCCCGGCCTGGTCTACGCCCGCACCGACAAGGACGGCGTGGCCGAAGAATTGATCGACACGGGCATCCAGCGCTTGGTCGGCGATCTCGACGAGCTGCCGCATCCGGTGCTGGGCTACAAGCTGCTCGAGCGGCCCAGCCGCGGACCGGGTCTGGCCGCGCGGGCCATCGAGGCCGGCGATGTGCGTCGCTTCAGTCCAATCGGCTCGATGGTGCTGACGTTCGGTTGCAAGTTCAACTGCCCGTACTGCCCCATTCCGGCCTACAACCAGCGGCAGCATCGGCTCAAGAGCCCCAACCGCATGGTCGACGAGATGCGCCGGCTGCACATCGACTATGGCCTGCGCTACTTCTTCGGGGCCGATGACAACTTCTTCAATGACCACAAGCGCACGCTCGACATCGTCGAGACCATGCGGCGGGCCGAGGTGAACGGCAAGCCGTTCCGCAAGTGCGCGCGGTGGGGAACTGAGGTTACGGTACACGACACGCTAGCCCTAAAAGACCACATGCGGGCGATACGGGCGTCGGGCATTCGGGCCCTGTGGATCGGCGTCGAAGACATGACCGCCACGCTGATCAAGAAGGGCCAAAGCGTCGACAAGACCAGCGAGGCGTTCCGCCTGTTGCAGAGCCACGGCATCAACCCGATGCCGATGATGATGCACCATGACACGCAGCCGCTGTATACGCCCGGCCGGCCCTACGGCCTCATTAACCAGGCCCGATTGCTGCGCAAGGCCGGCGCTGTCAGCCTGCAGGTGCTGATGATTACGCCCGCGACCGGATCGAAACTGTACGAGGAAGCGTTCACCACCGGACTGGCCTACGACAGCGTCGCTGGCCGGCGGGTCGAGACGCACATGCTCGATGGCAACTACGTGGTCGCCTCCCAATCCGAGAAGCCGTGGCGCAAACAGTTCAACATCATGGCGGCGTATTTGTACTTCTATAACCCCATCCGATTCCTGATCGCTCTGTTTCGTCCGAAGAGCCGCCTCTATCTGGCCGACGCGGGCATGCAGGTGATCGGCATGTGGGGCGTGACGCAGACCATCCGCCGCACGCTCGGCTGGGCCGTGCGGCTCATGCGCGGCAAGATCGTCCGCAAGAGCGCCGTGCCCGCCAGCAAGCTGCCGTTCCGCAGCGTGGCCGGCGGCGCCGCCAGCCATGCGCTGCCGACGGCGACGCCGACGGAATTTGTTAGACTCGAGGTCCAACCCACGAACGCATAATCGGAGACCAGGCCGTGAAGGCGACTAGACTCCTTGGGTCGTCAGACTTGTTGTGAATGAGTCAAGTTTTCGAGTCGCGTCCGCAGCCCCGTAGGGGCCACGGCATTTAGCCGCGGATGGAGACCCCGGAGGGATCCAACCCGTGGACATCGGGCACCAGACGAAGGTAGCCCCGAAGGGGCGAAGGAAAGGCGAGTCCGTGTCAGATCGACTTGCGGGAGGCATCGCAGGGCTTCCGCCGCCCCTTCGGGGCTGATGGGGTTGACGGGCATCGCCATCCACAGGCTTGACCCCGCTGGGGTTTGCGCCCGTGGCTACAATCCTTGGCCCCTGCGGGGCTGTTGGATTTCCGCGCACGACTGGTTGGTCTGAGGCGCAGCCTCGCTAGAGTTCCTGGCAACGGTCGAGCGTCCTCCGCGCGAGGCCCAAACACCGCCCTTCCAGCTCGATGTGCAGGATCGCACATCCACCCTGGCCGGCGGCCGGCTCTCACGCACAAATCCAGCCGTCACCCACCCGTGGCCGGCACCTGTGTGACGGCTCGCTTCAGCGGGTGACGAGCCCCGCGCAGCGCGCGCCGCGAGGCGATCAGCCCACACGTCATCCAGCAAGTGGTCGAGGCCACGCGGCACAACACACCTTCGATAGCGAAGCGAACGGGGTGTCCGGTTACGATATCTTCTCGACTACCCATTGGCGAATGAGTTCTGAGGGAGGGATGCCTTTGGCCTTGGCGATGTCGTTCACCGCGCCGAGCTCGTGCGTATCCAGCGGGACCCGGATTCCTTCGCCTCGCACAAAAACCGGCTCGGCGACCTCCTCCAATCCGTCCTCGTAGTCGGTGAATCGTGCGTGTCCCAGAAGCGGGCCAGTTCATCGACCGAATCGATCCGCGGCAGTTCTTGGCCCTTCATCGTTTCTTCCAACGCCTGAATCGGCGCCGCTCCTTCTCAGTCATCGGCCGGGCAGTCATCGACGCGGTCTTGCGGCCAGATAAGTTCGCAGATGTTCATCGAATACTGGGGGGGCCAGGCTCGGCCACTTCAGGAATCCAGCACGTCGCGGGCTGCGCGGGCGATGCGGTCGGGGTTGGGCAGGTAGGCCCGTTCGCGGGCGAAGTAGGGGAACTGGACGTCGAAGCCGGTGATGCGCTTGACCGGCGCGTGGAGCTGGAAGAGCGAAGTCTCGACAATGCGGGCGACGACCTCCGCCCCGACGCCGCAGGTGCGCGGTCCCTCGTGGATCACAACCGCCCGGCCGGTCTTCTGAACGCTGGCGGCGATCGTGGCGGTGTCCATCGGCGAGACTGTGAGCAAGTCGATGACCTCGGCCGAGATGCCGCCGTCGTCGTGCAGGTTCTCGGCCGCCTCGAGCGTGGGCCGCATCATCGCGCCGTAGGAAATCAGCGTGATGTCCGTGCCTTCGCGGACGACGTCCGCCTGGCCAATGACTCCGACTTCGATCTGATCGGGCACGTCCTCTTTGAATGCCCGATAGCTGGCCTTGGGCTCGTAGAAGATGACCGGGTCGGGATCGCGAACGGCCGCGTGCAGCAGCGCCCGCGCGTTGCGCGGCGTCGAGCACAGCACCATCTTCACGCCGGGCGTGTGGGCGTAGTAGGCTTCGCGCGATTCGCTGTGGTGCTCGATGGCCCGGATGCCGCCGCCGTAGGGCATGCGCATGACCATCGGCAGGCGATAGCGGCCGCGCGTCCGCGTCGAAAAACGCGACAGGTGCCCTTCGACCTGATGGAAGGCCTGGTAGGCGAAGCCGGAAAACTGCATTTCGCAGATCGGCTTGAGGCCGTAGAGTGCCATGCCGATGGCCGTCCCGAGGATGCCGGCCTCGGCCAGGGGGGTGTCGATCACGCGCTCACCGCCGAACTCTTTCCAGAGGTTCTCGGTTACGCGGAAGACGCCCTCGTCCTGCCCGACGTCTTCGCCCATGATGAGCGTGTCCGGATCGTCGCGCAGGATCTCGTGCAGGGCCAGGTTGAGCGCCTTGACCATCGTCATCTGTGCCATTACTTCGCGCCCTCCTGCTCCAGACACCGGGCAAACTCTTCGCGCTGCTCAACGAGCTCGGCCGGCAGCTCGTGATAGACGAAACGAATCGCGTCCAGCGGATCGGCGTCGCGGTGGGCCTCGTAGCGATCGATGCCGGCTTTGATCTGCTCGACGATGTCCGCCTCCATCTCGGCCAGTCCCTTGTCGTCCAGCAGGTTCTTCTCGCGCATGTACTTCTCCATGCGGATGAGCGGGTCGCGTTTTTCCCACTTCTTGACGTCGTCTTCCTTGCGGTACTTGGTCGGGTCGTCGGCCGTCGTATGGGCGCCGAGGCGATAGGTCACAGCCTCGATCAGCGTCGGACCGCCACCCGACTTGGCCTTGTCAACGGCTTCCTTGGTGGCGACGTACACGGCGAGCGCGTCATTGCCATCGACCTGAACGCCGTCGAACCCGTAGGCGATCGCCTTCTGGGCCAGCGTCTCTGAGCGAGTCTGTACGTCGCGCGGCACCGAAATCGCCCACTGGTTGTTCTGAACCAGAAAAATGACCGGCGCCTGGTACACGCAGGCGAAGTTGCAGGCCTCGTGAAAGTCGCCCTCGCTGGTGCCGCCGTCGCCGGAGTAGCACAGCACGCAGTTCTTCTGGCCCTTGAGCTTCATGGCCCAGGCGATGCCAACGGCGTGCAGGCACTGGCTGGCGATGGGCACGGCGATGGGCGTGTCGTTGACGCCGTCGGGCACCTGGCAGCCTTCCTCGTAGCCGCCCCAGAATTGCAGCAGCTTGTCGATCGGCCAGCCGCGCAGGAGCTGCACGCCGGGCTCACGATAGGCCTGCACCATCCAGTCGTCCGGCGTGATGGCCATGGCCGCCGCAATCGAGGCCGCCTCCTGTCCGCGCGAGCCGCCGAACGTGCCGATGCGACCTTGGCGCTGCAGGGCAATGCAGCGTTCGTCATAGCGGCGCGTCAGCAGCATCGTGCGGAACATCTTCAGCAGGAAGTCCGCATCGAGCTTCGGCTCCAGGGCCGTATCGACCTTGCCCTTCTCGTCCAGGATCGACAGATACTCGATCTTCGGCCCGATCTTGATCGGCTTGCGGGGCACAACCGCCCTCCTTTGCACACTCTGAAGCTGAGGCAGACCGCCCCAGCGAACGCTACTGCGGGGCATTGTAAACGCCCGAGTTCAGGGCGTGAAGCACGCTGCCCCGGCGAGCTCGCGCGGAGTCGCATCTTGGCTCGGGCCACCCCGCGGGCTAGAATGGAGCGCGATGGTCGCACCAACGCACAGCGCGACGGTGTACAAGGTGCCGCTCCTGCTGTCCCCACAGCCGGAGGGTGGATTCACTGTCACCTCACCGGTGCTGCCAGAGTTGATCACAGAGGGCGACTCCGTCGACGAGGCGCTTGTTCACGCGCGAGACGCCCTCGCTGCCGTGGTCGAGGCTTACCAGGAGCTTGGTCGACCCTTGCCGAGTAACCTGCAGTTGACCCTTGGCAACGCACCCGTCTGGCTTGAAACGCTCGTCACAGCCCCATGACCTATCGCGAGGTCGCTCGCAAGCTTGGATCGCTGGGTTGCACGGAACTTGCGCGCAGATCAGGCGGCTCACATCGCAAATGGATGAACACGTCCACGGGACAGGTTACGGCAGTTCCTGACTGGGGTGGCCGTGACTTGAAGATCGGCACGGTCCGGGCCGTGGTTCGCCAACTCGGACTCGACTGGGGCAAGTTCGAATCAGCGTGATGCACGCCGAATCGAAGCCAACTGAGTGATCGCCCGCACCAGGCCAGCAGCGGTGTACTCGGCTGCCTCGACGGTTGGCGAATAGCCTGCGGCCCGGATCGTCGCCGAGGTGATGGGTCCGATACTGGCGATCTGCAGGCGCCTCAGAATTGGACGTGCATCGGTCCCCAGCAGCGACACAAAGTTTGAGAACGTCGACGAGCTGGTGAACGTCGCCCAATCGACGTCGCCACGCCGCAGGCGCCGAACAGCGAACGACGGCAGTGCCTCGGGCCGTACGGTGCGGTAAACGACGACGTCGTGGCAGATCGCGCCGGCCGCGGTCAGCGATTCGGGTAGCGTCGAACCCCCGTGGTCCGATCGAAGCAACAGGCATCTTTGACCCGCGAGCTTGAATGTGCGCAGGGCAGCGGACAGGGCCCTGGCCTCGTATTCCGCCGGCACGACATCCGCGCGAAGAAACCTGCGGCGCAGCGCCAGCTCGGTAGCCGGGCCGATCGCCGCGATCTTCAATCCGGCCAGGTCGCGCGCATCCAGCCCCAGCTTCCGCATTCGTGAAACGGCCGCCGACACGCCATTGGCGCTGGTGACGATCAGCCAACGGTACGTCCGAAGCGCTCGCAACGCGGCGTCAACGCGCGTCCAATCGCCGAGCGAGGCGATCCGAACGGTCGGCGCATCGATCACTGCGGCGCCGTTCGCGCGGAGCGGCCGCGCGAGGGCGGCGGATTGCCGCCGCGGCCGGGTCACCAGCACACACAAGCCCCTGAGTGGTCGATTCGCTCGAGGCGTCTTGCGACGATGCACGCCGGGTCTGTTATCCATAGAATCCGCACCCATGCCGGACACGAACGTACCCAAAAAGCCGCCGCCGCGCAAGCCAGCCGACCCCGACGACGTGCGCATGTCGTTTGGCGATCATCTGGAAGAGCTGCGCACGCGGCTCATCCGGGCGCTGATCGGCGTTGGCGTCGGCATCGCGATTTCGGCGATCTTCGCACGCAGGGTGCTGGCCATCATCTATCATCCCCTGCAAGTTGTGCTGGCGAAGTATGGCCTGCCCCCGCAGCTCTACACGTTGCATCCCGGCGAGGGCTTTACGACGTGGATGAAGGTCGCGCTCATCGGCGGGCTGCTGCTCTCCTGCGGCTGGGTGATCCATCAGGGCTGGCAATTTGTAGCGGTCGGCCTGTATCGGCATGAGCGCCGCTTCGTTCAGCGCGTGGCGCCCGTCTCGGTCGGCCTGTTCGTGCTGGGTGTCGTGTTCATGTATCTGGTGGTGCTGCCGCTCGCCCTCGAGTTCTTTGTTACGTTCAATCTCGACTACGGCCCGCCAGACGTTGCTCGGCGCTCTGAGACAACCGCATCCGCGCCCACACCGGCCAGCCTGCCGGCACTGCCGTTGCTGGAAAACGATCCGGTCGACCCGCCGCTCGGCTCGATGTGGTTCAACACCACTCGCGGCACATTCAGCATTCGAACCCAACAGGGTATCCGCACGCTCTTTCTGAACTTGAGGCAAGGCCAGTCGGCCGTAACGCCATTGTTTTCGCTCGAATTCTACCTGGCTTTTTTTACCGGTTTGGCACTCGCGTTCGGAGTATCGTTTCAGCTGCCAGTCGTTGTGATCGCTCTGGCCTGGCTCGACCTCGTGCCGGTCGAGACGATGACCCGCGGCCGCCGCTATATCATTTTCGTCATCGTGATCGCCGCTGCGATCTTAACACCCACCACCGACCTGATCAGCATGGCCCTGCTGGCTGTGCCGATGATCGGCCTATTCGAAGCCGGTCTATTCGCTGCCCGCTGGCTCACACGCCTACGGCAGTCGCGACGCGGTGAAGCAGAAACTCAATCCGGCGCCGAATAGGGGTCATCCAGGCCCCGAATGCCTCCGCTGGACCGCCCGAGAGCGGCCGAACGGGCCTTGACCGCCGATGCCCGTGTGGTATATTAAGTTTGCTGCTGCAGCTTTGTGTGAGGTGGCGGTGGCCGACTCGTTCGGTCGTGGGCCGCACCGATTGGGCGCGGCATGGACGGCTCTGAGCAGATGACGCCAAGCACATGTTAGCCTGGACTCGGTCGACAGGTCATTCCGACCTGGCCGGTGGGCTCATGGGCGTCACACCCGGCTCGGCGCCGTTCCGCGTTTTTACTTCGATGCAATCCGACGGAGTTTGGTTCTGAAGATTACGCTTCCGGACGGAAAGGTCCTGACGGTCAAAGACGGTGCCACCACGCGGGACGTGGCCGAGTCGATCGGCCCCGGCTTGGCGCGGGCGGCCATCGGCGCAAAGGTTGGCCCGCCGGGAAAGGCCGCGCCGTTCGATCTCGATCGGCCACTGCCCGGCGATACGCGGCTCGAGATCCTGACGGCTACCGACGAGAATCCCGACAGCCTCTATCTGCTCCGCCACAGCACCGCGCATGTGATGGCGGAGGCGATCTGCACGCTGTTCCCCCAGACGAAATTGGTCTATGGGCCGCCGCTGGAGGACAGTTTTTACTACGACATCGAGCTGGATACCTCGATTACGCCCGATCATTTCGCGGCCATCGAGGCCCAGATGGATCGGATCGTCAAAGAAGACCGCCGCTTCTCTCGCTATGAGCTGCCGCGGCCGGATGCGATGTCCAAGCTGGCCGACGAGGGTAACCGCTACAAGCTCGATAACGCGAATCGAGCCGAGGGTGATCGGCTCAGCTTCTACGTGACCGGCGAACGCGGGAAGCACTTTGAGGACCTGTGCCGGGGCCCGCACATTCCGCGCACCGGGCTGATCGGGGCGTTCAAGCTGCAGCAGGTCAGCGGCTCGTACTATCGCGGCGACGTGAACGAACAGCGGCTCCAGCGAATTTATGGCACGGCCTTCTTCAAGAAGAAGTCGCTGGACGAGTATCTGCGGCGCATCGAGGAGGCCAAGGCCCGCGATCACCGCGTGATCGGCAAAGAGCTCGGGCTATTCACCATCAGCCCCGAGGTCGGGAGCGGCCTGATCCTGTGGCTGCCCAAGGGCGGGATCATCCGCAACACGCTCCAGACCTTTCTGGGCGAAGAGCTGGTCAAACTCGGCTACCAGCCGGTCTACTCGCCGCACATCGGGCGGCTCGAGCTCTACCGGAGGAGCGGGCATTATCCGTACTACGAGGATTCACAGTTCCCGGCCTTGTACGAGACCGAACGCGGCAAGGCCCTGCTCGCTCTGAGCCATTTGGCCAAGCGTGCCCGCGAGCAGTCGGGAGAGGCGCAAGCGCAGACGCTTCGGGGAGCGCGACACTTGGCCGTGGCCATTTCCGAGGCCTGGGGGCCCTTGGCGGGGCTGCAAAAAGACACGGCCCTGGAGACGCTCGTCGAGGCCGTCGACCGCGAGCTCCGGCACGAAGAGGGCTTCCTGCTCAAGCCGATGAACTGCCCGCACCACATTCAGATATACGCTGCCCAGCCGCGCAGCTATCGCGATCTGCCCGTTCGGTTGGCCGAGTTCGGCACGGTCTATCGGTTCGAGCAGAGTGGCGAGCTGGCCGGACTGGTGCGCGTGCGCGGCTTCACGCAGGACGACGCCCACCTGTTCTGCACGCCGGATCAGCTTCATGACGAGCTGCTGGCGACGGTCAACCTGACGCGGATGGTGCTCGAGACGCTCGAACTCAAGCAGTATCGCGTGCGCGTGGGGTTGCGCGACCCGGCGTCAAGCAAATACGTGGGCAGCGACGAGAACTGGCGCAAGGCGGAAGACATTCTGCGCGAGGTGGTCAAAGCCAGCGGCCTGGCGCACAGCGAGGAGGTGGGCGAGGCGGCGTTTTATGGGCCCAAGATCGACTTCGTGGTCAAAGACTGCATCGGTCGCGAATGGCAGCTCGGCACCGTGCAAGTCGACTACAACCAGCCCGAGCGGTTCGGCCTGACATACACTGGTCCCGACAACGCCGCACACGTGCCGATCATGATCCACCGCGCGCCCTTCGGGAGCATGGAGCGGTTCATTGGCATCCTGATCGAGCACTTCGCCGGAGCGTTTCCGCTGTGGCTGGCGCCGGTGCAGGTGGCCGTCGCGACGGTCAGCGAGAAGAGCGAGACTTACGGCGAGGATGTGTTTCGAAAACTGTCTGGCGCCGGCGTGCGGGCCGAGTTGGATACTTCCAGTGAGAAGATCGGACCCAAGAAGCACCGGCTGCGCGCCCAGAAGATTCCGTATATTCTGGTGGTGGGCGAGCAGGAAGCCGCTGCCGGTCAGGTCAACGTCAACGACCGCGACGGCAGGCTCCTCGGCAACATGGGCGTAGATGCGTTCATAGAGGCCTGCCGGGCCGAACTCCGTACGCGCGGCCGCGAGCGCGTTTCAACGTGAATCGAGAGGTATTGAGCACGGAGAAACTGAGAAACTGAGGAGAAATGAGAATTGCGCTTGCGGCTTCTCTTCAGTCATTCCTTTTTTCTCAGTTCCTCAGTTACTCAGTGCAATGTTGCCTTTTTAGGAAAGAGAGGTGATCGCGTATCGCTAAGCCACTGAGACTCAACGAGCAGATTCGGCTGTCGCCGATCCGGCTGATCGACCATAACGGCGAGCAGAAGGGGATCGTGCCGACCGACCAGGCGCTGGCCATGGCCCGCGAGCTGGGCATCGATCTGGTGGAGATTTCGCCGACCGAGCGGCCGCCGGTCTGCCGATTGATGGACTATGGGAAGTACAAGTACGAAACCAAGAAAAAGCAGAAGCAGCGCCAGTCGCACGAGGTCTCGCTCAAGGAGCTGCGGCTGCGTCCGAAGACCGACGTGCACGACAAGTTGATCAAGATGAAGCAGGCGCAGGGCTTCCTCGAACATGGCTCCAAGGTCCAGTTCACCATGCTGTTCCGCGGCCGTGAGCGGTTCCATCAGGAAATGGGCTTGGAGACGTTCAGATCGATCTGCCAGGAGCTCGCTCAGACCGCGAAGGTCGAGCGCCCGCCGAAGATGGAGGGACGGCGCATGACTATGGTGCTGAGCCCGGTGAAGCACTGACGGGATTTCGGATTTCGGATTTCAGATTACAAGCGCTCAAGCGGCGGCCGCTGTGTGCGGGCTAGCCGATTGACGTGCTAACATTGCGAGGTGGATGAGTGGGAACTGTGTCGTTGATTGGCCCGCATGGCGGGCGAATGGTCAATCGGTTGAACCCGAATCTGAAGGTCGAGCCGGGGCTGCCGGCCATCGCGCTCAGCGAGCGGCAGCAGTGCGATCTGGAGATGATCGCCATCGGCGCCATGAGCCCGCTCGACGGTTTCATGGGTCAGGCGGACTACGATTCGGTTTGCGACCGCATGACGCTGGCCGACGGAACCGTCTGGCCGATCCCGGTCACATGCGCGGTCAACTCCACGCTCGCGGGCAAGCTATCGAGCGGTGCGCGGGTCGCGTTGAACGACTCCGCCGGTCGGCCGCTCGGCGTGCTGACCGTCCGCGAGAAGTATCCGCACGACAAGCCCAAGCAAGCCCGCACGGTCTTCAAGACTGAGGACACCGCGCACCCGGGTGTCAAAGTGCTCATGTCCGAAGGCGACGTGTGCTTAGCTGGGCCTGTCGAAGTGATTCAGGCCAATCACGATCCGGAGTTCCCCGATTTCCGCCTGGCGCCTGCCCAGACTCGGGCCGAGTTCGCCAAGCGGGGATGGAAGTCGGTCGTCGCCTTCCAGACGCGCAACCCGATTCACCGCGCGCACGAGTACCTGACCAAGTGCGCCCAGGAAATCTGCGACGGACTGCTGGTCCATCCGCTGGTCGGCCAGACGCAGCCGGGAGATATTCCGGCCGACGTTCGCATGCGCTGTTACCAGGTGCTGATCGAGAAGTACTATCAGAAAGACCGCACCATGCTGTCGGTCGTGCCAGCCGCCATGCGCTATGCCGGCCCACGCGAAGCCATTCTGCACGCGATCATCCGCCAGAACTACGGCTGCACGCACTTCATCGTCGGCCGCGACCATGCCGGCGTGGGCAACTATTACGGCACGTACGACGCCCAGCTCATCTTCGACGACCTGCCGCGCGACGGCGATCCCGCCAAGCGGCTGGGCATCACCGCACTCAAGTTTGAGCATACGGCCTGGTGCAACAAGTGCGAAGGCATGACCAGCAGCAAGACCTGCCCGCACGGCAACGAAGACAAGGTAGCGCTCTCGGGCACGAAGGTCCGCGACATGCTGACCGCCGGCCAGCGCCCGCCGCAGGAGTTCAGCCGGCCGGAAGTGGCCGATATCCTCATCGCGTCGATGCGAGGCAAGGCCTAGACTCTGAGGCGCTGAGACACTGAGCGGTGGCGTGGGTGGCATGCCCAAGCGAAGCGCGGGCGTGAAGTCGCCCGGACATCGCCCGCCTTCCGGTGCAGCGCCTCGTGAGCAGGCGAACCAACGGTATGGAAGTCCCGCCCACCGTCATTGAATCCGTGCGCGGCATGCAGCGTCCGGTCGTCGTCAGCCATGTTCGGCCTGATGCCGATTGCCTGGGCTCGATGCTTGGGCTGGCGAGCGTTCTGAAGGCAACGGGTGCGGCTGCCCGCGTATCCGTTCCTGCGGGGACGGTTTCGCGCCGCCTGGCTTTCATGGTGGCTTGGGGAGAGGTCGACGCCGCCAGCGATGACGATTTCGCCAAGGCTGACGGCTTCATCGCGGTGGACACGGCCAAGAAGAGCCGCTGCAACGTGCCGAAATCGCTGGGGGACGACTGGTCAGCCGGCCGGCCGCTGGTCAACATCGACCACCACGAATCGAACACGAACTTCGGCGACGTGAACTGGGTTGAGGCGTCAGCCGCCAGCTCGAGCGAGCTGGTGTATCGTTTGATCCGCGCCGCCGAATGGCCCATGAGCGCCAATGTCGCCTCGCTGCTCTACAGCGGCGTTCACAGCGACACGGTCGGCTTCTCGCTGCCGACGGCCACGGCCGATTCGCTGGGCATTGCGGCCGACCTGGTTCGCCACGGGGCCGATGTCGGCACCGTTGGACAGCGACTGTACCGTAGTCAGGCGGCCAGCGAATTCGGGCTGGCGCGACTGATTTACGCCAACACGCGGATTGTCGCGGGCGGGGCCATCGCTTACAGCACCGCCACGTTCGATGAATTGACCTGCACCGGCTGCACGGCCGCTGACGTGGACGATCAGGTCGGCATCCCGCGCTCGATCGACGGCATCCGCATGGCCATCCTGTTCACCGAGGGCAAGCCGGGAAAAACGCGCGTCAACCTGCGTGGCGAAGACGGCGTCAACGTCCTGTCGTTGGCGACCGAGCTGGGCGGCGGCGGCCATGCCCAATCGGCCGGCGCCGTCATCGACGCAGCCGTGCCCGAAGCAGTCGAGCGCGTGCTGAACCGCGCCATTGAGCATCTGCGGTAGTTTGACCGAAGGCCCGTCGCGGACGTCGAAGCCGTTGGCTATGATTAGGAGGTGGGATTCGCTCGTAAGGACACAAGACGATGGTTACAACCATTGAGATTGACCAGCAGACAGCCGCGGCGTTGGAGTTGCGCGCACGAGAGCGCGGAATGACACTCGACGCATTCCTCCGGTCGGTCGCGGGTTTGCCGGACTTCGAAGGGACGCCGGTAGCGAATGGTATCTCGCAGACTGCCGAAGAGTTCAACGAACTGCTCGACGAGTTCTTCGAGCAGAACCCAAGGCGTCTACCTTCTCTGCCGCCAGACTTCTCGCGCAGCGATCTCTACCGGTAGGAGGTCATGTCATGACCGTCACGTTCGAACTACCGCCCGGAGTTGAAGAGGACTTGCAACGAACGCTCGGTGACCTGGGCGAGGCAGCCAAAGAGGCGTTGCTTGTGGAGGGCTACCGGACCGGCTGCCTGAGCATCGGTGAGGTGACCGCGGCGCTTGGCCTGGAAACCCGTTTGCACGCTGAAGCGTGGCTTGCCAAGCGTGGCATCCGGATGAACTACGGGGTGGCCGAGCTGGAAGGGGACGCTGAAGCCTTGGACCGCATCCTTGGGAAGTAGGCCGATGCTCGTCGTCTCTGATGCCTCGCCACTCAATATCCTCATCCGTATTCGATACGTGGATATCTTGCCCGTGCTGTTCGGCGAGGTGATCGTGCCGCCAACGGTCGTGCGCGAACTGTCACACGACGACACCCCCAAGCCCGTGCACGATTGGATTCAGGCATCGCCGGCGTGGCTCTCGGTTCGGACGCCGAGCACGCTCATCACGACGCTTTCCGGCGGCTTGGGCGAACGCGAAGCAATCTCTCTCGCCATCGAACTGAAGGCAGACCTCATTCTCATCGATGACTTGAAGGCGCGCAGAGCGGCGGAACGGTACGGGTTGAGCGTGACCGGCGCGCTGGGAGTCCTGGAACGGGGCGCCAAACGCGGGCTACTGAGCCTGATCGAGGCGACGGAGCGCCTTCGCCGTACTGATTTCCGTTTGTCTGATGCCGTCCTCCAGGAGGCGCTTGAAAGACACGCGCGCGAACAAGGTCGCTAGAGATCCTGAAACGCGAAACCGCATGACACTTCAGAAAGTCGCCATCATCGGACTCGACTGTGCCGAGCCATCGCTCGTTTTCGACCGCTGGCTCGACGGCCTGCCCAACATCCGCGGGCTGGTGCAGCGCGGCACGTACGGCACGCTCGAAAGCTGCATGCCGCCGATCACCGTGCCGGCCTGGTCGTGCATGGCGGCCAGCGCCGATCCGGGTAGGCTCGGGATCTACGGCTTCCGCAACCGGGCCGATCACTCGTACGACAAGCTCAGCATCGCCACCTCGCTGGCGGTGCGCGAGCCGCGGCTGTGGGACATCCTGAGCGAGCAGGGCCGAAGCTCCATCGTCGTCGGTGTGCCTGGCACGTTTCCGATATCAAAGCCGATCAACGGTTGCGAGGTGACCTGTTTTCTCACGCCGGACGTCAACACCGACTACACCTGGCCACCGGCGCTCAAGAGCGAGATCGCCAAACTGGTCGGCGAGTATATGTTCGATGTGAAGGGCTTCCGCACTGACGACAAGGGCTGGCTGCTGGAGCAGATCTACGAGATGACTCGCCGCCGGTTCAAGCTGGTGCGGCATTTGATCGAGACGCGGCCGTGGGACCTGTTGTGGATGGTCGAGATGGGCGTCGATCGCATTCATCACGGCTTCTGGAGCTGCATGGACCCGGCCCACCACCGCCACGAGCCGGGCAACGCCTTCGCTTCGGCCATTCACGACTACCATGTATACCTCGACGGCGAGATCGGCCGCACGCTCGACATGCTCGATCTCGCGCGCACCGCCGTGTGGCTGGTGAGCGATCACGGCGCCAAGTGCATGGTCGGCGGCTTCTGTTTCAACCAATGGCTCGTGCAGGAGGGGTACCTCGTCCTGAAGGACGGAGCGCTGAAGCCAGGCGGCGGTGTCACGAAGTTCGATCCGAGCATGGTCAATTGGGCGCGGACGACGGCATGGGGCGACGGCGGCTATTACGCCCGTCTGTTCCTGAACGTGCAGGGCCGCGAGCCGCAGGGCACGATTTCCCGCGACCGCTACGAATCCGTCCGGCGCGAGCTGACCGAGAAGCTCGAAGCGATGGTCGATCACCAGGGCCGGCCGATGGGGACGCGCGCCTACCGGCCTGAGGACCTCTACACCGTCTCCAACGGCGTCCCGCCCGACCTGGTCGTCATTCTCGGCGACCTGCGCTGGCGGAGCGTCGGGTCGCTGGGCCATGCAAGCCTGTACACATTCGAAAATGACACGGGCCCGGACGATGCCAACCACGCCCAACTCGGCCTGTACGCGCTGGCGCACCGATCGCTGCCCGCCCGCGGGCGCGTCGATGGCCCGACGCTCTACGACGTCGCCCCGACCACGCTGAAATTGCTCGGCCTGCAGGTTCCGCCGTCGATGCGCGGTCGACCCATCGTCTAGGCTCACGCAGAGCCGCTAAGGCGCAAAGGAAGTACGCAAGCGACGAAGGCAGCGGATCGGAGTGAGAATCACGCTTCGGGGAGCCCGTTGACGACGCGACGGACTCCCTTACGAATCAGGAGACCTTCTGGCGAACCCCGTGCAAACCGCGCTTTGCTCAGTTCACGCGCCAAGCAACTTCGTACACCGACTCCAGCAGACCCGGCCCCAAGGTGGTGTGCAGTTTGTACGCAGTGTCAACGACGACAGTGGCGATTTCATTCTCGGTCATCTAGCATATCTCCTAAGCCAAGATGTTGCGGCTCGCTAGACTCCTTGGGCGGACAGACTTGTATCGAACGGATCAAGTTTTCGGGTCGCGTCCGCCCCGAGAGGGGCGACGGGTTCTAGCCACGGGTGCAGACCCGAAGGGTCAAACCCGTGGAAATGGGCGTCAAGAACGAATGGTAGCCCCGCTAGGGGCGAAGGAACGATGGGCAGTCGGCGTAAGACCGGACCAGGGAGCGTCGCTGGCTTTCCTCCAATGCCCCTCCGGGGCTGACGAGGTTTGGTGGGGTCCCGGTCCACGGGTTTGACCCCTCCGGGGTCCGCACCCGTGGCTAAACGCCCTGGCCCCTCCGGGGCCGGTAACGCGGTTCCGGACTGGTTGGTCTGAGGCGCAGGCGCAGCCTCGCTAGTGACTATAACCGCGTTCTTCTTTGGCGGCTTGGCGGCTTTGCGTGAGGCCGACCTTGGAGCTGAACCTGACGCCGGAGGGGCTGATCACCGCCTACGCCAACGGGATCTTTCCCATGGGCGACCCGTGGGGCGGCATCTCGTGGTACGCGCCCGATCCGCGGGCCATCATCGAGCTCGACGACTTCCACGTGTCCAGCACGCTGCGCCAGACGTGTCGTCAAGGGCGTTTCGAGTTGTGCGTCAGCCGGGACTTCGCCGGTGTTATTCGGGCATGCGCCGATCGGCCCGACGGCTCATGGATTACCGACGAAGTCATCGGGGCCTACGAGGCGCTGCACGGGCTCGGCCTGGCGCATAGCGTCGAGGCCTGGCAGGATGGCGAGTTGGCCGGCGGTCTTTATGGCGTCGCCTTGGGCGGTGCGTTCTTTGGGGAGTCGATGTTCCACCGCGTCCGTGATGCTTCGAAGGTCGCCTTGGTCCTGCTGGTCGAGCGCATGCGCGAGCGCGGACTCGTGTTGCTGGACATCCAGTATCTGACGCCGCACCTGAAGCGCTTCGGAGCAGTCGAAATCTCGCGGCGAGACTATCTGCGGCGTTTGCGGCAGGCCATTCGGATGGGCGTGAGCTTCGCGGACCCGCCGCCGACGCCATCCGAGCGGCCAGCCCGTGGGACTGGCGCACGACGACGATGACCACCCGATTTGCCAATCGCGACAGCCGCTCCCCGGACCCCCGGTCGGTGATCGCTGCCAACGCGCTGTTTGTGAAGAACATGGCGGCGCTGTGGCGCGTCGACGCCGAGCTGGCCGCTCGGCTTGACGCGGTCGAGGACGACGAACGGTTGCCAACCGAGCCGGGCCGTAGCGGAATGCCCACTGTGGCGGCCACCACTCCCGACGGCCGTAGCATCTATGTGCACAGCCGCTATGACCCGGTCGCAGAGGCTGAGAAGCTGGTTCAGCCGACCCCCGTCGAGGATAAGTTCTGCTTCGTCGTGTGCGGCTTCGGGCTCGGATACCACGTCCGTACCCTGCACGCCCGCCTGGCGGACGAGGCGTTCATCGTTGCGGTCGAGCCGTCGATCGTGCTGCTGGCTACCGCGCTGGCGTCGATCGATGTGTCCGACCTGATCGCAGAGCGCAAGCTGATATTCCTGATCGACCCGGAGAAGGCCAGCGTCCACGGCCGTCTGACACCTTTCAACGCCCGCATGATGCTGGGCGCTCAGTTCGTGATTCACCCGCCGTCACAGCAGCTTGCGCCGGATTTCCACGCCACGCTGCGGCAGTACATCACCGATTACATCGCCTACACGCGCATGTCGCTGGTGACATTGGTCGCCAACAGCCAGATCACCTGCCGCAACATCGCCATGAACCTGCCGGCGTATCTGTCGACGCCGCCGATCGACATCCTGAAAAATCGATTCGCCGGCTGTCCCGCCATCATCGTGTCGGCCGGCCCGTCTCTTCGAGGCAACATGGACTTGCTGCACGAAGTCAAAGGCAAGGCCGTGGTCTGCGCCGTGCAGACGACGTTTCGACCGCTCATGCAGCGCGGCATCGTCCCGGACTTCGTGACCAGCCTCGACTACCACGAGGTTTCGCGGCAGTTCTTCGAGGGCATCGACGACTTCCGCGGCGTTCACCTGGTGGCCGAGCCCAAGGCGAGTTGGCACGTGATCGACCACTACCGCGGCCCGGTCTCACTGCTCGATAACAGCTTTGCCCACATGCTGGTCGGCACGGAGCTGGCCGGCCGCGGCGGCCTGAAAGCCGGCGCGACCGTCGCGCACCTGGCCTTCTACCTGGCTCATTACATGGGCTGCAACCCGATCATCTTCATTGGACAGGATCTGGCCTACACGGGTCACGTCTTCTACGTTCCCGGAGTCGATATTCACCACACTTGGCGCGGCGAAATCAACCGCTTCAATTCGATGGAAACCCGGGAATGGGAACGCATCGTCCGCAATCGCACGATCCTTCGCAGAGTGACCGACATCCGCGGCCAGCCGGTGTACACGGACGATCTGCTGTTCACGTACCTCGAGCAGTTCGAGAAGGATTTCCAGGGCCTGACGACGACGCTGATCAATGCGACCGAAGGCGGCGCCCACATCCGCGGCACGCAGGCCATGACGCTGCGCGAAGCAATGGACCGTTACTGTCAAACGCCGATCAGTCCAGATCGCTTCGGCTATCGGCGGGTCGCTGACTTCAGGACTCAGGACTCAGGACTCAGGACTCAGGACTTGCCGACATGGTTCGACCGCTCGAAGCTGCCGCAAGCTCGAAAGGAGCTGGAGTCCCGCCGGACCGAGATCGAGCGGATGGCAGCGCTGTGCGACGAGCTGCTGGAACTGTTGAACGAGCTGAAGCACCTGACGCACGATGCCAGCCGCTTCAATCGCCGCCTGGTGCGCGTTGATGAGCTGCGCACGCTGGTGCAGCAGAATCAGCGGGCGTATTCGATCATCAATCACGCCAGCCAACTCGCCGAGCTGCGGCGGTTTACGGCTGACCGCAAGCTGGGCCTGCGCGATGAGGACGGGCCCGAACGGGCATTGAACCAGCTCGCACGCGACATTGAGTACATTACCGGAATTCGGGACGGCGCCCGATACATGACCGACGTCCTTGACGCCGCCATGACGAGGCTGGACGCAGAGATGCAGAGAGGCAGAGGGAGAACGAGGGATGAGCCATGACATTGGTCTTCTCGCTGGTGTGCTCGTGAGTAATGCAATCTGCGCCACGCGAGCCGTTCATCGAGCACTCTGCCTCTCTGCACCTCTGCGTCCATCCCCGTTGCGGACCGGGCAAGCATGAAAATCATCGCTGCCATTGAGGTTGACCTGGACGACACGCCGCTGGGCACGCGCAGCCGGCTGGGCGAGATGCTGTGCGGTCAGGTGGTGCTGGCGCGCACGGTCGAGCGCGTGCTGCGCGCCGGCGAGCTTGCGGGCGTATGGGTCGCGTGCCCCGCCCAACAACTCGATCGCTGCCGCGAGTTACTGGGCGGCAGGCAGGTGAACTATTGGCCGCACGCGCCGGCCGCGCCGCCGCATCGTGCGTTGGTGCGAGCGGCTCGAAAGTGGTCGCTGGACGGCTGGCGCGGCGGGTTGGGCGGGGCCTGCTCGATGGACGAATACACGGACTGCCGTGTGCTCGCCGAGTCGGCCAAGGCCGAGTCGGCCGACGGTGTTCTGGCCGTTCCGGGCGCGTCCGCCGTTGTCGATCCGGTCATTCTCGATGGCCTCGTCCATCAATTCCGCGAAGTCAGCGAGGAAGTGCGCATGACCTTTTGCCAGGCCCCGCCTGGTCTGGCCGGGGTTGTCTACGCCACGAACATCCTCGAAGAAATGGCCTCCAAGCGCATTCCGCCGGGCTGGATTCTGACGTACAAGCCCGACGCGCCGGCGGCCGACCTGATCTTCAAACCGTGCTGCTTCAACACGCCGCAGGCGGTTCGCCACGCCGTTGGACGCCTGCTGGCCGACACCGACTCGGCCGTCGAGCGCCTGACCAATCTCTTGACCGCGCACGCCGACCCAGACGCCAACACGATCGGCCGGTTCCTGATCGAGCGCGAGCGATCGTACGTCCCGGCGCTGCCCCGCGAGGTCGAGCTCGAGCTGACGACGGCCGATCCCTATCCCGACACACCGCATCGCCCGCGCGGGTCGCGCGTCGGTCAGCGCGGTCCGATCGACCTGGCGATGATCCGGAAGGTCGCCGACGATTGGGCGGGCGGACGCCTGGGCCGCCGCGTCAGTCGAGACGACACGCTGATCGTCCTGGGTGGTTTCGGCGATCCAATCCTCCATCCGGGCTTCGCCGAGGCGCTCGCGATTCTGCGGGCTGCCGGCGTCTACGGCCTGGCGGTGCGCACGGCCGCGGTCGACTTGACCGAGCCGATTCGCGCTGCGCTGATCGAGCATCGCGTTGACGTGCTCGAAGTACTCCTGGATGCGTGGACGCAAGAAACGTACGCCCACGTCACCGCCTCACCCGCCGCGTCGTTGGCGGACGTCGTCGCCAACCTCGAAGCCCTCGGCCGCGAGCGCGACGCCCGCGGCTGGCCGTGTCCGATCATCCTGCCCGTCATGACGAAATGCCGTGCGAACGTATCGGAGCTCGATGACTTCTACGACGGCTGGATTCGCAAGCTCGGCTGCGCGAACGTCGTCGGCTTCAACGCCTACAGCAGCCGGCTCGAGGACCTGAGCGTGATCAACATGTCCCCGCCCACGCGCACGCCCTGCCGCCGCATCATGAGCCGCTGCACGATCCTGGCCGACGGCCGCATGACCATCTGCGATCAGGACCACGCTGGCGAGCACACGATCGGCTCGATCGCCGATCAATCGTTGCATGACTTGTGGAATGCGCCAGCGATGCAGGGCATCCGCCAGCGCCATCTCGCCGGTGATTCCGCCGCGATGCCGCTCTGCGCGAACTGTTCCGAGTGGCATCGACCATGAAGGCCTGTCTGCGATGCAACTACGCGCTGGATGGCCTGCCCCAAGAGCATGCGTGTCCCGAATGCGGGCTGCGGTACGGTGCTGGCGACGCGGTTTGGCGCGATCGGCGGCCGCGACGCATTTGGTTCGTGGCCCTCGGCGTTTTCGCGCTGTACGTGCTGACGTTCTATGCCCTCGACGCGCGCTTCGGCAGCGGGTCGGCGCCCTGGGTCAGGCACTTGCTCATGGCGCTCGGCCTCACGGTCTTCTTGCTTCTTGCGCCGTCGCCGTCGAGTCTGCCCACGCTGCGGCGGGGCCGGTTCATTGCGCTGACGGCCGACGGGATCGTGGCGCGGCTTTCGTCGCCGACGGTCCGGCTGCTGCCGTGGGACGGGATGGTCGACTTCTACGTCGATGCGCTCGGGAAGCTGGCCACGGCCGAGTACGCCGACGACTTTGTGCCGCTGCATATTTCCGGCCTATTTGCCGATGGGCACGAGCTTCGCGCCTTCGAGGCCGCGGTCCGCGCTCGGATCGGCGTTTCGGAGTCGTCGGAATCGAGGCGGCCGGCCGATAAGCCCTAAGACCCATGTGAAGCCCGTACGGATCCGGTAAGATCGGGCGCATCGGTCGTGGAACCTACGCTCATACCTCGCTTCGGGATGGAGACATCATGATCCGTCGATGCGGCTCACTCATTCGTTCGATCGTCGCGTTGTTGCTGGCAGGCGTTTTGACCAGTTGTGCCGGCGGCACGAGCAGCCAGCGCCGCTCCGGCGGTGCGGCTAACGCTAATACGCAGGCGCCTGGCCGGATCAGCGGCCAGCTTCAGGTGCTGGCGGACCCGCTCATGCCGACCATCCTCGAGCAGGAGCCCAACGACATCGCCGACCACCCGCAGTTCATGGCCATCGCTCGGCCGGGGCAGAGCTACGTGATCCTCGGCACCGTCGGCACCGGGCCGCCGGACAACGACGTGGACGCATTCCGCTTCACGGGCAACGAGATGCTGCGGGTGCGGTTCCGGCTGACGCTCGAAGACGCCGAATCGGAAGGCCAGGCCGCTTTCGACGTGGGCATTATCGACTTCAACCAGACCAACTGCTCGATGGGCGGCGACGAGCCGATCTTCGCGGCTTGCTTCTCGGGCGATGCCAGCGGCACGGAGGGCACCTGGCTGGTCGACGGCGCGTATGACATCGTCGTAGCGCCGAGTCTGGACGGGGCCGCCACCGGGCCCTACCGCATGGAACTCACCACCGAGTTGCCGGATGAAGCACGCGTGATGAATGCGGGGCGTTTGTCCCGAACGCCACTGGACCAAGTACTGGCCGCAGCGGGCGGCGCGGGTCGAGCGCAGCGACTCGGCGGACGGGACGCCCGCGCTCCAGAGAGCGCCCGCGCTTCCAACGCTGGCGATTCGCGGCGTGGCTACCAGCCGCCGCGCGGTGAGTTTCGCGAGGGTGAAGTGCTGGTGGCCTTCGATTCCGCACTCGACGTCGCTCAGCGCAACGCCGTGCTGCAATCGCGCTCGGCGTCCATGCTGCTCGCCTCCGATTCTGGCCTGTGCCGCGTCGCCATTACGCTTGACGCCGAGGCCGATCCAGTGACGCGGCGTCTGCGCACGTACGGAGCGGCCTTGGCCCTATCGTGTTGTCCGGGTGTTCGGATCGCGGAACCGGACTACGTCCTCCGCGCCAGGCGGACACCGAACGACGAGTTCTACAACTTGCAATGGCACTACCCGGCCATCCATCTGCCAGAGGCCTGGGACGTGACCGTCGGCAGCTCGGATGTGATTGTGGCCGTGATCGACACGGGCGCACTGTTCCAGCACGTCGAGCTGGGCCCGCGCCTGATCGACGGCGTAGACTTCATCAGCGACCCATTCACCGCACTCGACGGCGACGGCATCGATGCGGACGCCGACGACCCGGGCGACGCACCGAACTCGCCGGCCGGCAGCTCCTTCCATGGGACACACGTGGCCGGAACGGTCGGCGCCGTCACCGACAATGCGATCGGCGTGGCCGGCGTCACCTGGAACTGCCCGATCCTGCCGCTGCGGGCGCTGGGGCGCGACGGGGCGGGCAGCTCGTTCGACATCGCCGAGGCCATTCGTTACGCGGCCGGCCTGTCCAACTCGTCCGGTCAACTGCCCGGCCGGCGGGCCAGCGTGATCAACATGAGTTTGAGCAGCGGCGCCGGGAATCCGCCGTCGCAGTGCATCCTGTCGGCCGTGCAGGCGGCCGTCGCCGCGGGCGTGGTCGTTGTGGCCGCGGCCGGCAATGACGGTTCCAGCCTGCCCGACTTCCCGGCCGCCTTCGACGAGGTCATCGGGGTCGGCGCCGTCGATCTCAACCTGTCGCGGGCTGAGTACTCGAACTTCGGCCCCAGCGCCGACCTGGTTGCACCGGGCGGCGATGTGTCGCAGGACCTCAACGGCGACAACAATCCCGACGGTGTTCTCAGCACGCAGGGCGACGACCGCCTGGGCCAGATCGACTTCGTCCTCGTTTTCAACAATGGCACCAGCATGGCCTCGCCGCATGTGGCTGGCGTCGCCGCCCTGGTGCTGTCGGTCGACCCGAACCTGACGCCGGCCGACGTCCGAAACATTCTCACGAGCACGGCTACCGATCTCGGCGCATCCGGCCCCGATGAGCAGTTCGGAGCGGGCCTGGTGAACGCAGCGGCCGCCGTGAATGCCGCCATGAGCGGCGCCGGCCAGGATCCACCGCCGCTCATGCCCCGGCTGGCGCTCAGCAACACCTCGGTTGACCTCGGCAACGAGCGCACCATGGCCACCGTCGCCATCACGAACACCGGCGGCGGCACGCTGATGATCACCGGCGTGAGCGACCGCGAGTTCGACGGCGCCGATTGGCTGGCAGCGGAACTGGGCGGCGGCGCGGCCAGCACCACGGCCGACCGTCTGCTCATCACGGTTGACCGCAGCGGCCTGCCGGACGGCCGGTATCGGGGCGCTGTGACGGTGACGGCCGGCGAAGGCGGCGAGGCCGAGGTCGACGTGTCCATGTCGGTTGGAGCTGGCGATGTGAACCCTATGGAGACGGTCTTCGTACTGGTCGTCGAGCCCGGAACCTTTGATTCGGTCAGCAATGTTGAGGCCGACGCCGCGAACGACTACCGCTTCGAGCTCACAGGCGTACCGCCCGGCAGCTACCTCATCTATGCCGGCACCGACCGAGACGGCGATGGCGTGATCTGCGATTCTGGCGAGTTGTGCGGCCAGCTCCCCAGCGTCATCGAGCCGACCATCGTCAACCTGGCGCCCGGCGGCTCGCTGACCGGCATCCGCTTTCCGGTGACCGAGCTATTGCTGAGCACCCAGTCGCTGGCTTCCGGACCCCGTGAGCCGATCCGCTTCCGCTAACCTCGACATATCGGACCTCGACGCGCTCGATAGGAGCGTTTTTCAGCCGATTGGACGACGGTCGGCAAGCGGCGCCGTATTGCAGACGGCCGTCGGATGGGCCGATGCACTCCGTGTGCGCGCGACGGCTCGGAGCGCATGGGTCATGAAGCAGCAGGAGGAATCGATGCAAGGTTCGCCCGCGAGCGACCGCCTGTCTGAAGCGCTGCGGGCCGCGAACGAAACACTCGGAAGCGAGATCCGGCAGCGGCAGGCGGCCGAGGAGCGACTGCGCTACGGCGGCTTCCGTGATCCGCTGACCAACCTGCCCAACCGCGCCCATTTCATGGAGCGGTTGCGCGAGTCCATCAAGCGCGTGCGCGGCGACGATGGGCGCACCGCCGCCATCCTGTTCCTGGACATCGACAATTACCGGATGATTAACGACAGCCTCGGCTACGCAGGGCTATCGCATCTAATTTCGGCCGCCGCTGATGACCTTGAGCAGGTAGGCGTCATCGAGGGCCGCCTTGAGCCGTTTTCCCTTCACGCCGACCTTGCAGGTTTTTTCGGTCCGCAACA
>Ga0187892_10001539_pt1 | contig 52043 bp, 36 predicted proteins | sample MA1701073metaG_FD_139345 | JGI IMG/M metagenome (GOLD analysis project Ga0187892, IMG submission 139345) | Bio-ooze microbial communities from a basaltic lava cave in the Kipuka Kanohina Cave System on the Island of Hawaii, USA - MA170107-3 metaG ...
AACCCGCCGGGCGTCGTCTCGAAGCCGACCTCGGCGACGACGCGCGCCACGGGCGCGAGGCTCCGGAGCGTGAGGACGAGGATGAGGACCGCGAAGACGGCCGCCGGCCAGACGAGCGTCCGGCCGCGGACGAGCGGCTCGCGCCCAAGAAGCGACGCGAGGACGTAGGAGGCGGCCGCGAGCGCGAAGAGCGAGTTGAACGGGTTCAAGCCCCGCACGCCGAAGAGCGCGTGAGGCATGAACTCGAGCGGCGCGAGCGGCGCGAAGAGGACGAGCAGCTTGAGGCCGAGGCCCGCTCGCATCACGGTCGCGAGCGCGGCGGCGAGAACGACGGTCGCGGCGGCCCCCGCGGGAGCGTCGAGAACGAGAAAGAGCGCGCACGTCGCGGCCGCGGCCGCCGCGAAGATCCCCGCGCGGAGGAGGGCGCGCGCGTCGGCAACGGGAGCGCCCCCGCGCGCGCTCACGGCCGCCTCCGAAGAAGGACCACGAGAGACGAGATCTCGGCCCGGTGGAAGACGAGCCCGAGCCCGAGCGCGGCCGGGACGGCCGCGGCGAGGACGAGGAGAGCCCCCCCCGCGGTCGGGGAGAGCCGGCGCTCGAGCACGAAGAGGACGAGTCCCAGGGCGAGCGCGCTCGCGACCCCTCGGGCGATCGAGCGCACGGCGGCGGGCTCGACGACCGGGCCGATCCGCCGCGCGAGCAGCGCGAAGAGCGCGAGCGCCGCCGCGCCCTGAGCGAGGACGGTCGACGCGGCGATGCCGGCGAGTCCGAAGGGCCCGACGAGGGCGAGGTCGAGGACGAGGTTGAGACCGAGCGTCGCCGCCCCGACCTTCACGAGGACGCCGTTCTCTCCGAGCGCGTTGTACGCCCGGCCGTTGACGTAGCCGTAGGCGAGGAACGGAAGCGCGAGGCCGTAGAAGCGGAGCGGCGCCGCCGCGCCGGCGGTCGATGCCGCGTCGAACGCGCCCCGCTCGAAGAGGAGCGACACGACGACGTCGGGCACGGCCACGAGCACGGCCGACGCCGGGAGCGCGACGATCAGGACCGACCGGACCGAGCCGGAGAACGCCCGCTTCAGGCCGGCCAGGTCGCCCGAGGCGGCCGTCCGCGAAAACACGGGAAAGGCGGCGGTCGAGATCGCGACCGCCACGAGCGCGACGGGGATCTGGAGCACCTGGTCGGCGAAGCGGAGCGACGCGACCGAGCCCTCCGGCAGCCGGCTCGCGACACACTGGTCGACGAGCGCGTTCAGCGAGACGACCCCGGTCCCGATCACGATCGGGACGGAGACCGTGAGGAAGCGCGAGAGCCCCTCGGCCCGGAGAGAGAAGCCGAACGGCAGGGCGATCCCCGCGCGTCGGAGCGCGAGGGCGAGGAAAGCGGCCTTGGCCGCGAATCCCGCGAGGATCGCGAGGACGACCGCCTCGGCGGTCCGTCCGGACGGGAAGAGGAGCACGGCGAGGACGGCGAGCGAGACGAGCGCCGGCCCGACCGCTCCGGCGGCGAACCGCTCTTCCGCGAAGAGGCGCGCGCGGAGGCACGCGACCGCTCCGGCGGCGGCGAGGACGAGCCCCGACCCCGAGAGGAGGCGCGCGGTGAGCGCGGCCCTCTCCGCCGAGTGCCCGCCGGCGACGACCGCCGCGATCGGCCCGGAGAATGCGGCGATCGCGGCGGAGAGGACGGCGAGGACGAGGACCGTCGCCGTCGAGGCCGCCCGGAAGAGGGCGTCCGCGGCCTCATCCCCCGAGCGGGACCGCGCCGCGAAGTAGGCCGGGATGAGCGCGAGGGGCACGGAGGACGCGAGGAGCGACGCAAGCGTCTGCGGCACGAGGAGCGAGAGCGAGAGGGCGTCCATGTCGGACGAGCTCCCGAAGACGGCGGCGAGCGTCGCCTCCTTGGCGAGGCCGAGGAGCTTGACGAGAAGCGTCGCGGCCGCGACGGCGAGCGCGCCGCGCGCGACCGCCGAGCCTCCCGGGCGCCCGATCACGTGAGAGCCCCTTCCCGGAATCTCGGCCCGCCGTCCTCGGTCGCCGCGGCGACCGGCACGTGGGACACGGTGAACCGCCTCTTCCCGGAGGGCGCGGGAGCGATCTCCCCGACACGGACGAGCTCGACGCTCGCGTCGCGTCCGAGCCGAGCGCGGATCGCGTCCATCGCGCCGCCGAGCCCCGCCTCCGGCCCCCCGTCGGCCGCGGCGACCTCGAGCCGGAAGCGGCGGCGCGTCTCCTGGACGAACCGGAACTGCCGCACGCCGCGGACGCCGTAGAGGAGGTGCGTGAACCACTCGCCGTGGACGAGCGTCCCGTCCGGCGCCGTGATCGTGTCGGTCACGCGACCGACGACGCGCTCGAGACGCGCGGGCCCGAGGCCGCAGGCGCAGTCGGCGCCGCGCCGGAAGAGGCCCACGTCGCCGATCCGGTACCGGACGAGCGGCGTCCCACGCCCGTGGAGCGCCGTGACGAGGACCTCGCCCTCACCCTCCTCGACCGGGCCGAGCGTCGAGGGATTCACCCCTTCGAGCACGACGTCCGCGCCGTTGACGTGGAGCCCGTCGTGGAGCCGGCACTCGAAGGCGAGGATGCCGGCCTCCCGGCTCCCGTAGCGGTCGAAGACGCGCGCGGGGAAGATCGATTCGATCGCGGCGCGCATCGCCGCCGTCAGCGTCTCTGCCGACGTGACGATCGCGCGAGCGGGGTAGCTCGGCCGCGTCCCCTCCTCCTCGAGGTGGCGCGCGAGGAGGAAGGCCGAGCTCGCGTACGCGACGATCACGTCCGGCCGGAAGCGCTCGAGCCGCTCGTGGTAGCGGGCGAGGAGCCCCGGGCGGACGTCGAACGTGTCGAAGTGCTCGCGATTCCAGAGGAAGTTCCGGAGGCGCGCCCGCGCGCCGCGCACGAGGCGGAGGTCCGACGGCGCGCCCCAGAGGTGGGCTGTGCGGCATCCGGGCGTCCAGCCGGCGGCGGCGTCGCTCGCGGCGAGCGCCGCGGCGCCGCGCGCCGTGAAGCCCGCGTCGTGGAGGACCGCGACCGGCTCCCCCGTCGAGCCGCCGCTCCAAACCTCGGCGAAGTCGGCACGGCGCGTCCCCTCCGGAACGAATTCCTCGAGGCGCTCCTGGAGCGTCCTCTTCTCGAGCGGCGGCAGGTCGCGGAGTCGCTCCACTCGGTCGACCGCCTCCGGGCGGAACCCCGACTCTCGGAAGAGCCTCCGGTAATAGGGGACGCGATCGCGGCAGAAGACGAGGAGGCCGCGGAGCGCTTCGACGCGGGCGCGCTCGCGCGCGTCGGGAGGAAGGCGGCGCGCCAAGGCCGCCGCCGCCCCCGCCGCCGCGACCCTCCGGTTGAAGGCGATCACTCGCCCCGCGAGCGGCCAGAAGAGGCGCCGCGAGACGACGTCGCGGAGGACGCCCGCGCCCCGCGCGGCGGCGCCGCGGCGCGGCGCGAGGACGCGCCGGTAGAGCGCGAGGAGGTGGGGCTCGCTCTTCTTCCAGCGGAGCTCGTTTTCGACGCGGGTCCGTCCCGCCCGCGCGAGCCGCGCCCGCTCCTCGGCGTCGTCGAGGAGGCGAAGGATCGCCCGCGCGAGCCCGGCCGCGCCCGAACCCTGCGGCACGAGGAGCGCGGCGTCGCCGCAGGTGACCCGCGTCTCCTCGAGGTCGAACGCCACCACCGCGCGGCGGAGCGCCATGTACTCCATGACCTTGTTCATGGTGGAGATCGCGTTGAGCGGGCTCCACGGGTCGGGCTGCACGCACACGTGGCAGGACCGGAGCGCCTCGAGCATCTCCCGGTCGGGGACCCTCCCGGTGAATCGCACGGCGCGCCCGAGGCCGAGGCGCTCGGCGAGGGCGCGGAGGCCCTCGAAGGCGTCCCCCGACCCGACGAGGAGGAACTCGACGTCGCCGCGCCCGGCGCTCCGGATCTCCGCGGCCGCGCGGAGCAGGACGTCGACGCCGTCCTGCGGGTTCATGTTCCCGAGGTACCCGACGCGGAAGGGCGGCGCCGCGGGACCGAGGCCCTCGTCGCCGTCCGCGGGAGAGAACTTCGAGAGGTCCGGGCCGTTTCGCACGATCGCGATCCGAGAAGGAAGAACGCCGCCCCGCCCGACCTCGACCCGCCGATACGATTCGTTGGTGGCGATGACCCCGTCCGCGAGCCGAAGCGAGAGCTTCTCGAAGAGAAGGAGGGCGCGGTGGACGAGGCTCCCTTCCCTCCCGCCGAAGCGGGAGAGGTAAAGTTCGGGCGTCACGTCGTGGTGGTCGAACACGAACCTCTTGCCGAGGAGCTTGAACGGGAGAGCGAGGACGAAGAGATGGTCGGGCGGGTTGCAGGCGTGGAACGCGTCGAACCCGCCGCGGAGGGTGGCCGCTTCGAGCGTCCGGAGCCCGCCCGAGACGATCGACGACGCGTACTCGAGGAGGTGGGCGGCGAAACCCTCACCCACCCGGTGCTTCCGGAAACGAAGGACGGTGACGCCGTCCACGGTTTCCGTCCGGGGCTCGCCCGGGTAGCGGGGGCAGACGACGGTGACGGCGTACCCGGCGCGGCGGAGAGTCCCCGCCTCGCGCTTCACGCGGTTGTCGAACGTGTACGACCCGTCGTCGATGAAGACGAGGATCCGCCCCGCGGCGCGCATCGTCCCGGGCTCACCAGGCGAGGCCGCGGCGAAGGCTCTTCTCACCTTCGGTCCTCCTCGGGCGGCCGCCGCCGCCGCTCGCCTTCCACTCCGCACGGACGAGGTCGACGATCGCCCTCTCGCGCTGTTCCGATCTCGACATCTCCTCGAACCGCCGCGCGGCGGCGAGGTGCTCCTTTGTCCCGCTCCCGACGACGAGGAGATCCGCCCAGCGGACGAGGGAGTCCGGATCCGCCTCGAGGATCTGGGCGATGTGCGGAACCTCCTTCTCGATGTAGCGGCGGTTCGCGCCCACGAGGCGCGCGATCGAGACGTTCCGGTCGTGGACGCGCACGTCGAGGCCCTTGCCGAGCAGGGCCTCGACGAGGCGCACGAGCGGGCTCTCGCGGAGGTCGTCGGTGCCCGGCTTGAACGCGAGCCCGAGAACGCCGACCTTGCGGAGCTTCGTCCGGAGCACGAGGTCGATCCCGCGGCGGAGGTGGATCTCGTTGCTCTCGAGGACGCTCCGGAGGAGAGGGACGTCGAGGTCGTTCCGGCGCGAGAAATGGAGCAGCGCGCGGAGGTCCTTCGGGAGGCACGAACCGCCGAAGGCGTATCCGGGCCGGAGGTAGGCCGGCGAGAGGTTGAGCTTCCGGTCCGAGGCGACGGCGTCCATCACCTCGTGCCCGTCGACCCCCGCCGCGTGCGCGAGGACCGCGATCTCGTTCGAGAAGGCGACCTTGAGCGCGTGGAACGCGTTGTCCGCGTACTTGATCATCTCGGCGACGCCGAGGGAAACCCTGAGGACGGGCGCGTCGACGAAGGCGTAGAGGCTCTCGACCGCGTCGGCGTCCGCGGGGAGCGGGGCCCCCACCACCGTCCGCGGCGGACGGTGGAAGTCCTCGACCGACGTCCCTTCCCTAAGGAACTCCGGGTTGAACGCGACGCCGAACCCCTCGCCGGCCGTCTTCCCGCTCGCCTCCTCGACGAGGGGCACGACCGTGTTCCGCGTGGTTCCCGGGACGACCGTGCTGCGGAGGACGACGAGGTGGCGCTCGCGCTTCCGCCGGATCGCCGCGCCGATCTCCCGCGACACCGCGCGGAGCGCCCCGTCGTCGATGCCGCCGTTCTCGAGGCTCGGGGTGCCGACGCACACGAGCGAGACGTCCGTCGCCGCGACCGCCTCGGCGGCCGAGGTCGTCGCGCGGAGCCGCCCGCTCCGGGACGCCGCCGCGAACACCTCGTCGATTCCCTCCTCGACGACGGGGCTTTTCCCCTCGCGCACGAAGCGCACCTTGTCCGGTTGCACGTCCACGCCGACGACCTCGTGCCCGTGGCGCGCGAGGCAAGCGCCGGTGACGGCGCCGACGTAGCCGAGCCCGAAGACGGAGACGCGAGAGCCCTCGTCCCTTCCCTCGCCCACCGTTTCTACCCCTTTCCCGGAGTCTCGCCGCGCGGCCGGTCGGCCGGCGCGCTCCGCACGAGCGCGGCGCGGGGCGACGGCCCGCCCCGGCTCTCCGCGAGCGACAGCGCGAGGCCGAGCGCCGCGGCGAGGACGAGTCCGTTGCCGGGTAGGTGCCCGTTGAAGTCGTAGATCCCGTGCACCGCGAGCGCGAGGGCTCCGCCGGCCGCGCCGAGGAGGAGGTATCGGCGGGACGCCGGCATGTCCTTGAGCCCCTTGAGGACACGGGCGATCGACGCGGCGACGATCGCGGCGAGGAGGAGGAGGCCGGCGGCGCCCCGCTCGACCGCGAAGCAGACGAGATCGCTCTCGGCGTACGGGAAGCGGAACGGGGCCGGGAACGTCTGGCGCGACGGGTAGACCACGGCGAAGGCGCCGGGCCCGACTCCCGTCGCCTGAAAGTCCGAGAGGATCGAGAAAGAGTCCTTCCAGAGCGGAACGCGGAGTGACGACTCGACCGGATCTCTGAACCGCGACGGAAGCGTGTCCGGGTCGACCCAGAAGAAGAGCCCGGCCGAGACGGCGAGAACGCCAGCGATGAGGACCGCCGCGACTCCCGATCTCACGGCCCCGCGTCCGAGCGCGGCCGCCGCGACGACGGGCGCGAGTCCGACGACGGCCGCGAAGAGCCCGCCTCTCGATCCCGAGAGGAGGATGGCCCCGAGCATCGCGGCGGCGAGGGCGAGAAGGGAGATCGCCCGGCCGAGCGTCGAGCGCGACGCCGCCGCGAGGATCTCCGCGATCGAGGCCCGGTCGAGGCGCTCGAACACCTTCCGGAAGACGGAGAGCGAGAGCCCGAGCGCGAGGGGGAGCGCCGCCGCGACGAGGCCCGCGAAGTGGTTCCGGTTGACGTACGGTCCGAACGGGTGAGAGCCAGGCGGCGCCTCGAGCGCGAAGAGCACGCGGTCGGAGATCCCCGCGACGCGCTGGGCGATCCCGATCGCGGCCGTGATCGCTCCGGTCGCGACGAGCGCGGCCGCGACGCGCTTCCTGCGGGCCGCGTCGGCGCGGCTCCCGGCGGCGGCGAGAAGGACGCCGAGGAAGGCGACCCCGAACGCGGCGGCGCCCGGCGCGAGCCACGGGGCGAGCGACAGCGTCGCGGGGGGTGCGGCTCCGGAAGCGAGAGCGGCCCGGTGCCGCGACGCCTCCGGGGAGATCGCGTCCGCGACGCCCTGCGGGAGGGGAACCCCCGACAGGAGCGCGAGCGCCGCGAGCGCGAGGATCGGGGCCACGACCGCGAGCGGGACCGGGGACGGCTCGCGCCGGTCGAGGAGGGCCTTCACTCCGGCGAGCGCGAGGAGCGCGGCCCCTCCCGCGACGAGCGCTCCCCGCGCCCACGGCAGGACGCCGCCGAGCGTCGCCGGCACCGCGAGGAGGACGACGACGAGGATCACCTCCGACGCCCGGTCGGCGATCCGTGCCGCCTGCGCCGCGGCCGCCCCGCCCGCGCGACGCCCTTCGCCCTCCGTCATCCCGCCCCCCTCGCCTTCTCCTCGGCCTCCTCGAGGAGCGCCGCGTAGTTCTCGTTGGCGGGCGCGTAGAGGAGCGCCTTGCGGATGTAGTCGCTCGCGGATCGCCATTGCCCGCTCCGCGCCGAGATCCGGTAGAGCTCCTCGAACGCCCGCGGGTCGCGGTCGTGCTGGACGAACTCCTCGAGCGCGCGCTCGGCCTTCCGCTCGTCGCCGAGCGCGAGGAACGCGCGCCCGAGCGCGAGGAGCGGCGCGTAGAAGAACGGGATGTCGCGGTGGAGGCGCTCGAGGAAAGGAACGGACTCGGCGACGAGCCCCGCGTCCGCGAAGTGCCCGCAGATCTCCTCGAGGCGTTCCTGCCGTCCGAGGCCGCGGCGGAGCGTCGAGAAGTAGATCTCCTCGGCCTCGTCCTTCCGGCCGAGGTTCAGGAGGACCCGCCCGAGGAGGAGCGGCTCCGGGCAGGAGCCTCCGGCGAGGCGCGTCGCCTCGTCGAGCGCCTCGAGCGCCTGCGGGAAGCGCCCGAGCTTCGCGAGGTGCCGCGAGAAGTCGACCGTCGCGTGGGCGAGGAACGTGCCGCGCTCGCCGGCCCGGGCGGCGGCGGCACGAAACGCATCGAGGCCGTCTTCCCAGTAGCCCTCGGTCGTGAGGAAGCGCGCGTAGTGGTAGCCCGCTTCCCACGTCGGCGGAACGACGTCCTCGAGGTCGGTGAGGCGGGCCGCGAACGGAGCGAGGAGCGCGAGCGTCCGCTCGAGCGATGCGGGATCGAGCCGCGCGAGCCGCGTGACCGCGGCCCGCGACTTCCGGATCGACTCCTCGTCGCCGCGCTCGATCGCGACGAAGAGGAGGTGCTCGGCGACGGCCCGCGCCACCCCGGGATGGGCCGGAGCCGCCCGGACGGCGAGCGAGAGCTCGCGATCGGACTCTTCCTCGCGATCGAGCCGCGCGAGGGCGAAGCCACGGAGGACGTGAGCCCGCGCGTCGAGGGGGTCGATCGAGAGGGCGCGCGCGAGGGCGCGTTCCGCGCGTTCCGCCTCGCCGCGAGCGTCGAACGGCTCTCCGGACGGGGGCGTCCGGCCGTCCGGCTCGACCGGCCCCGAGAGAGCCTCGCCGAGGGCGGCGTGGAGCCGCGGATCGTCCGGCGACGCGAGCGCGGCGGGCTCGATGGCGCTCGCGGCCGCCGCGAGCGCCGCGCGGTCGCCGCTCTTCAGGGCGCGCTCGAGAGCGCTCCGGACCCCTCTTGCCCGCTCGTCGGCGAGCTCGGCTCTCACGGCGAGGACGGCCCCGAGGAGCCCGGCCGCGACGAGGATCGCCGGCCGGACCGCTCCGGTCCCGTCACTCGTCTTCGTCCGCGTCGAGCGCGCCGTCGTCGCTTCCGTAGTAGCCATAGGTCGAGTAGCCGCCGTAGTAGTAGTAGCCGTGCCGCCCCGCCCGCATGTTGTTCAGGATCACCCCCGTGAGCGGGACGCCGACGGTCGCGAGGTTCTCGCGCCCCTGCGCCGCCACCTTCTTCCGGGTGCCGTGGGCGTTCACGACCATGAGGGTCGTGTCGGCGAGCTTCCCGAGGACGCTCGCGTCGGTGACCGCCACGGTCGGCGGGGAGTCGAGCACGATCCGGTCGAAGCGGCCCTTCAGCGCCTCGAGGATCGCGCGCATGCGCGGGCTGCCGAGCAGCTCGGACGGATTCGGGGGAATCGGCCCGCTCGGCAGGACCCAGAGGTTCTCGATCTCGGTCGGCTGGATCACCTCCTCGAGGGCGACGTCCTTCAGGAAGAGCGTCGTGACGCCGCGCGAGTTGTCGAGGCCGAACGTCTTGTGGACGCGCGGGCGCCTGAGATCGGTGTCGGCGATCAGGACACGCCGCCCGCTCTGCGCGATCGCGATCGCGATGTTGATCGCCGTGGTCGTCTTCCCTTCGCGCGGGCACGCGCTGGTCACGAGGATGACGGTTCGCTCGTCCTCGGGTCTCGAGAACGCGAGCCCGGTGCGGACGCTCCGGTAGGCCTCGGAGATCGACGATTTCGGGTTCAGGTGCGTGACGAGGTCCCGCTCGGGGCACTCGCCGCGCCGGCCCGACGGCATGGACGGGATGTAGCCGATCGCCGGGGCGCCGAGGTAGCGCGCGATGTCGTCGCGGCCCTTGATCGTGTCGTCGAGGTAGTCGAAGAAGAAGGCGAGCCCGATGCCACCGAAGAGCCCGACCAGCGACGCGAGCAGGAGGTTCAGCGCCTTGCGCGGCCGGACCGGCCGCTCGGGGACGATGGCCGGGCACTCGACGCGGATCCCCTCGGTCGAGACGTTCCGCGACACGACGAGCTCGTTGTGGCGCTTGGTGAACGTGTCGAGGAGGTCGTAATTCAGCTTGTACGCGTCCTGAAGGCGCCTGAACTCGGCGAGCGTGCGGTAGATCACCTGCGTCTTCGAGAGGAGATCGTCCTCGGCGGCACGACGCGACTCGAGGAGGATCTCGGTCCTCCGCAGCTCGTTGTCGAAGTTCGCGAGCGAGAGCCGCATCTGCTCGTCGATCGCGGTGTTCTTCACGGCGAGCTGGGCGCGGAGGCCCTCGACCTCGCTCTTGACGTAGGACGCCTTGAGGAGCACCGCCGCGAGGTCCTGCTCGAGCTTCCGCTTCTCCTCCTTGGCTCGCGCGATCCACTCCTCGGCCGCAGAGTCGCCGAGCATCCGGAACTGGATCTCGAGGCCGTCCTCTCGCGCCTTTGCCTCCTCGATCACCGTCTTCCGGCTCCGCATCATCTCCAGGTCGGACTGGATCTTCGCCACCGACTCCGAGAGCGAGCGGATCTCGGACCGGAGGATCTCCTTGTTCTCCTCGTCGGAGATGACGTTGTGGGCCGTCTGGAAGTCCGTCAGCTCGCGGAACGACTCGGCGAGCCGGTCCTTGAGCTCGGGCAGCTTCTCCGCGACGAATCGCTCGCCGGTCTCGATCGACCGCTCGGCCGCCTGGTTGTTGTGGTCGATGTAGATCTGAACGAGCTGGTTGAGGACGGTCGTGATCGTCTCGGGATCCCGGCCGAGGAACGAGACGTCGACGAGGAAGCTCTGCTCCTGCGGCTCGACCTCGATGTTCGCCGCAAGCTCCTTGACGAGGTCCTCGTCCGAGAGGCCCGCGTACTCGGGCATCGAACCGAAATCGAAGATCGCCTTGAGCTCGCGGAGGATCCTCGGGCTCTCGAGGAGGCCGTATTGCGTCCGGTAGAACTTCTCGGTCTCGAGGACGGAGAGCCCCGAAAGAGCCTCCTGGAGAGGGAGGCGGGACGACGTCGGACGCTCGATCACGAGCCGCGCGGTCGCCTTGTAGACGGGAGTGGCCTTGAAGGTCCCGATCGCGACGACCCCCACGACCGTGACGAAGAAGAGCACCACCACCCAGATCCGGCGCATGACGATGCGCACGTAGTCGGTGAGATGGGCCTCGGTCTCGGGCAGGCGGTCTCGATGGCTCGGGACCGGCAAGAGCTCGGCCATGAATCCCTCCCTCCGCCGCGCACCGACGGCCGCGCGCGCCGGGGGGCCGCCCGCCGGCCGGGGAGAGCTCCCGGGCTCTCTTCCGGGCGGTGAGTCGGACCCTTCACGACGTCGAAGGCGGGCCGGACCGGAATGGGAGGGGACGGCCGCCCGCCGCCCCCGCCGGCCTCGCCTGAATCAGCCGGTCAGCATCGAACTCGCGCGCAGCGCGGGCCGCGCCACGCGCGCCGTCAATCGAGGAACCGGAAGCGCACGATCCAGTAGAGCGCCGAGATCGCGTCCTTCCAGCCGATCTTCTTTCCCTCCGAGTAGTCGCGGCCGTGATACGAGATCGGGACCTCGTAGATACGGAAGCGCTTCCGCGCCACCTTGGCCGTGATCTCGGGCTCGATCCCGAACCGCTCGCAACGGAGCGTCAGCTTCCGGAGAGACTCCGTGCGGAAGACCTTGTAGCAGGTCTCCATGTCGGTCAAGTTCAGGTTCGTGAGCACGTTCGAGAGGAACGTGAGGAACTTGTTGGCGACGTAGTGATGGAACAGGAGGACGCGGTGCGGCCCCCCTCCCAGGAAGCGGGAGCCGTAGACCACGTCGGCGCGGTTCTCGAGGATCGGCGCGATGAGACGCGGGTACTCGGCGGGGTCGTACTCGAGATCCGCGTCCTGGACGAGCGTGATCTCGCCGCGCACTTCGCTGAATCCCGTTCGTAGCGCCGCTCCCTTGCCCCTGTTGCGGTCGTGGTGGAAGACGCGAAGGTCCGGCGCCCGGAGCCGGTCGAGGATCTCCCGGCTCCCGTCGGACGAGCAGTCGTCGACGGCCACGATCTCCTTTTCGATCGGGACCGCCCTCACCTTGCCGATCACGGTCTCGAGGGTCCGTGCCTCGTTGTAGACCGGGATCACGACCGACAGCAGCGGGCGATCGGACAAGCGCGCTCGCTCCTCCCCGACGGGGGATGAAGGCCCGGGCTCCGTCACCCGGATCGTGCGAGGCCCGGAGCCGCCCGTCCCGGGTCCGCGAAGAGGATGCCGAGCGTCTTGACCGCCATGCCGGTCGCGAGGATACTTTCGGGTCCCGGGGCGTCAAGTCGCCTCCGGATCGATTCTCGACGCCACGGGTGCGGGTCCGTTGCCCGCCGGCACCCGATCGGTTGGGGCTAGGACTCCCGCCCCCCGAGCCGCTTTCCGTACTGCTTCTCGTAGTACTCGCGGTAGGCCTCGCTCTTGACTCGCCGCCACCAGTTCTCGTGGTCCACGTACCACGCGACCGTCGCTGCGAGCCCTTCCTCGAACCGGACCCTCGGCCGCCAGGCGAGCTCCCGCGCGGCCTTCGAAAACTCGATGGCGTAGCGGCGGTCGTGGCCGGGACGGTCGGTCACGTACTGGATCAGATTCTCGCCCTTCTTCAGGGCGGCGAGGATCGCCTTCACGATCGCGATGTTCTCGCGCTCCGCGTCGCCCCCCAGGTTGTAGACCTCGCCCGGCCGTCCACGGCGGGCCGCCGCGAGGACGCCCGAGCAATGGTCCTCGACGTGGATCCAGTCGCGGACGTTTTTCCCGTCTCCGTAGACCGGAAGCGGCTTTCCCTCGAGCGCGTTCGCGATCATGAGCGGGATGAGCTTCTCGGGGAACTGGTAAGGCCCGTAATTGTTCGAGCAGCGCGTGACGACCGCGTCGAGCCCGTGCGTGTGATGGGCGGCGCGGACGAGGAGATCGGCCGACGCCTTGCTCGCGGAATAAGGGCTGTTGGGTGCGAGCGGGGTCTCCTCCGTGAACTTCCCCGTCGCCCCAAGCGAACCGTACACCTCGTCCGTCGAGACCTGGACGAACCGGCCCCGCTTCGACTTCCGCGCCGCGTCGAGGAGCACCTGCGTCCCGGCGACGTTCGTCCGGACGAACTCCGACGCGCCGAGGATGCTCCGGTCGACGTGGCTCTCGGCGGCGAAGTTGACGACGAGGTCGAAGCCGCCCTTCGAGAACGCCTTCCCGATCGCGTCGGGGTCGGCGACGTCGGCTTTGACGAAGGCGTAGCGCGGGTCCTTCTCGACGTCGACCAGGTTCTCGAGGTTGCCCGCGTACGTAAGGGCGTCGAGGTTCGTGACCCGGGCGTCCTTCTCGGCCGCGAGAACGTGCCGGACGAAATTCGAGCCGATGAAGCCGGCTCCTCCGGTCACGAGGATCTCGCGGAAACGGCGCTCCGTCTCGGTCGTCATTCTCGGTCGTTCCAGTCCACTAGGAGCCCGACTCGCGGCCGGCCGCCGCCGCCGTGGCCCGCTCCGCGACGTACGCGTCGAGGCCCTCCTCGAACGGCCGCATCTCGTCTCCGAGCGTGAGGTCGAGGTGGAGGTTCCGGAGGGCGGAGTAGGCGGGGCGACGCGCCGGCCGCTTGAGCTCCGACGACGCGATCGGCACGATCTTCGTCTTCAGCCCCGCGGCCGCCACGATGCGGCTCGCGAACTCGAACCACGAGACGACGCCGTGCCCGGCGGCATGGTAGGTCCCCCGCGCGTTCGCCTCGACGAGGAGGCGGATCTGGCGCGCGAGGTGCGGCGCGTAGGTCGGGCAGCCCCGCTGGTCGTCGACGACGCGGAGCTCGCCCTTCTCGGCCGCCGCCTTGAGGATCGAGTCGACGAAATTCCGGCCTCCGAGGCCGAAGAGCCACTGCGTCCGGACGATCGCGAAGCGCGCGGCCGCCTCGCGCACGAGGAACTCGCCCAAGAGCTTCGACCGCCCGTAGACCGAGAGCGGCCGCGTCGCGTCGAACTCCTCGTAGGGAGAGCCCTTCTCGCCGTCGAACACGAAGTCGGTCGAGACGTGGACGGGCGAGGCCCCGAGTTCCGCCGCGGCGAGCGCGACGTTCTTCGCGCCGATCCCGTTCACGAGGAACGCGAGCCGCTCCTCCTTCTCGCAGCCGTCCACGTCGGTGTAGGCCGCGCAGTTGACGACGACGTCCGGCCGGTGGCGGCCGAGCGCTGCGCGCACCGCCTCGAGGTCGGCGACGTCGAGATCGGCGTGCGAGAGCCCCCGCACGGAGAAGCCCGCTCCGCTCATCTCGCGGACGAGGGCCCTTCCGAGGATGCCGGCGGAGCCGGTGACGATGACCTTCTTCGGGGGGAGGGCGGGCATCAGAGTCGAGGGGGACGGGCGCCCATCTTCGTCGATCGCGGCCGCCGTCTCAAGCGTCTGCGGCCCGTTCGCGGCCCGGCTCGGGACGATCTTGTCCCGGCGGAGCCGCGTTTCTCGCCGCGCATCAGGGAGGTGAGGAGGGAGCGGTCGGCTTCACGACCGCGGAGCGGCTCATGACGACGTCGCGGTACATCCACGGCACGGGCGACGAGGAGCGCGGGCGACTCGGCGTCATGTGCCGGCTCCTCGACCCGGGCTCGGTCCGGGAGATCGCCCTCTCGGGCGGCGAGAGGATCGTCGACTTCGGCTGCGGGCCGGGGCAGCTTTCCCGGGCGCTGGCGCGGGCCTCGGGGCGGGCGGTCGTCGCCGTCGAGCGAACGGAAGAGTTCGCGAACGAGGCGCGGCGGCTCGCGCGCGACGCGGGAGAGGCTTCGCTCCTCCACCTCCGGATCGGCGACGTCCACTCGCCCCCCCTCCGCGACGGCGAGTGGGGCACGTTCGACGTGGCGCACGCCCGGTTCCTCCTCGAGCACGTGCCGGACCCGCTCGCGGTCGTGAGGATCATGATCCGCGCGGTGAGGCCCGGAGGCCGGATCGTCCTCGGGGACGACGACCACTCGGCCCTCAGGGTCCACCCCGAGCCCGTGGGATTCGCCCGCCTTCTCGCCGCGTACGGGCGGAGCTTCGAGATCCTCGGGAACGATCCGAACGTCGGGCGGCGCCTCCCGGATCTCCTCGCGGCCGCGGGGGCGCAACCGGTCCGCGTCGCGCAGGTTTTCTTCGGTGGGTGCCGAGGCGGAGACGCCTTCCCGGACCTCGTGTCGAACCTTGGGTCCGTGATCGCGGGGGCGAAGGAGGCGATGGTTGGCGCGGGTCTCGTCCGGGAGGAGGAGTTTTCCGCCGCGCTCGGCGCCGTGCGCGGCGTCGCCGGCACGCCAGGCGCGGCGATCTGGTACGCGGTGAACTGGGCCGAGGGCCGGCGGCCTCCGCGCTGACCGGCCATCCGTCAAGCCTTGTTCGCGCCCCCTTCCTTGACGAGGTTGCTCGCGCGCAGGAGCGAGTCGAAGGTGCCGGCGTCCGTCCACCAGCCCGGCAGGACCTCGAACGTCATCGTGCCCTCGCGGATGTAGTGGTTGTTGACGTCGGTGATCTCGAGCTCGCCCCTCTCGGACGGCTCGAGCGTCTTGATGACGTCGAAGACCTTCTCGTCGTAGAAGTAGATGCCGATCACCGCGAGGTTCGACTTCGGGTTCTTCGGCTTCTCCACGATGCCGGTGACCCGGTCTCCCTTCACCTCGGCGACCCCGAACCGCTGCGGGTCTGGCACCTCCTTCAGGAGGATCTTCGCCCCCTTGTCCTGGCGCCGGAAGTCGTCGGCCGCCTTCCGGATGCTCTTCTCGATGATGTTGTCGCCGAGGATGACGCAGATCTTCTCGCCGTCGGCGAAGTGCTGCGCGAGGCCGAGCGCCTCGGCAATCCCGCCCTCGCCCTTCTGGTAGGTGTAGTTCAGGTGTTTCAGCCCGAACTCGGCGCCGTTCCCGAGGAGGCGGAGGAAGTCGCCGGCGTTGTTGCCGCCGGTGACGAGGAGGATGTCGGTGATCCCCGCGTTCACGAGCGAGCCGATCGGGTAGTAGACCATCGGCTTGTCGTAGACCGGGAGAAGGTGCTTGTTCGTGATCCGCGTGAGCGGAGCGAGCCGCGTGCCGAGGCCGCCGGCCAGGATGACGCCTTTCATGTCGCGAGTCCGACCTCCGGAAGGGTCCTCTTCGATTCGACGCGGCGCCCGCCGCCGGGCTCGGCGGCGACGCCGTCAGCTCTGCATCCCGCCCACCGTGTCCCGCTCGGCCCGGAACCACGCGACCGTGCGGGCCATCCCCTCCTCGAGCCCGATCGTGGGATGGTAACCGAGAAGGTCCCTCGCGTGGCGGATGCTCGCGAGCGAATGCCGGATGTCGCCTTCCCGGGGCGAGCCGAAGACGGGCGCGAGCTCGGTCTTCGAGGTCGCCTTCGCGACCACCGCGAAGAGGCGCTTCAACGACACGCGCTCCCCGCACGCGACGTTGAAGACCTCCCCCTCGACCCCGGGAGCCGTGCATGCGAGGAGATTGGAGTCGACGACGTTGTCGACGTAGGTGAAATCCCGGGTCTGCTCGCCGTCGCCGTAGATCTCGGGAGGGAGACCGTCGAGGAGGGACGCCACGAACTTCGGCACGACCGCGGCGTACTGCGAGCCGGGGTCCTGCCGCGGCCCGAAAACGTTGAAGTAACGGAGGCACACGGTCGGGAGGCCGTAGGCGCGGTGGAAGACACGCGAGTACTGCTCGGCCGCGAGCTTCGCGGCCCCGTAGGGAGAGATCGGGGCCGGGGCCTGAGTCTCCACCTTCTCCCCCGTCCCCGTCTCGCCGTAGACCGCGGACGACGACGAGTAGACGAAGCGCTTCGCGCGGACGTGCCGGGCGGCGAGGAGCGCGTTGAGCGTGCCGGTCGCGTTGATCGCGTGGCAGAGCTCGGGCTCGTCCATCGAGCGGGGAACCGATCCCATCGCGGCGAGGTGGAGGACGAAGTCGGCGCCCTCCGCCGCCGCCTGGAGGAGCATCCGGTCGCGCACGTCGCCCTCGAGGATCGCGATCTTCGCTTTCAGGTCTTCGAGGTTTCGCCAGTGACCGGTCGAGAAGTCGTCGTAGACCCGGACCTTCTGGTTCTTCTCGACGAGGCGGCGGACGATGTTCGACCCGATGAAGCCCGCCCCGCCGGTCACGAGATAGCTCGCCATCGAACCCTCAGGACGTCGTCGTGCGCGGCGCGCCCGGCGAGGAAACGGCGGCGGACGAGGCGGCGAAGCTCCCGCCCCGCCTGATCTCGTCCTGGCGCGCCGACAAGATCTCCGCTATACGCTCCGACGCCTTCCCGTCCCAGAGGGACGGGACGGGGCCCTTCGCCCGGCCCGCGGCGGAGAGCTCGCGGGCCGACGCGACGATCGATCCCGCGAGCTTCTGAACGAGACGGTGCCGGCCGGCGGCGAGGGTCGACGGCCGCTCCGTGCTCCCGCGGACGGTGAGGCACGGCGTGCCGAGGACAGCCGCCTCTTCCTGGATGCCGCCCGAGTCCGTGAGGACGAGCGCCGCGTTCGCGAGGAGGTTCACGAAATCGAGGTACGGCATCGGCCCCGAGAGGCGCGCGCCCGCGGCCTGCTCGAGGCGCGAGGCGAGGCCCGCCGCCTCGAGCCGGCCGCGAGTCCGCGGGTGGACCGGGAAGATGATCGGCCGTTCGGCCGCGAGCGTCTCGAGCGCCGACGCGATCTCGCGGAGGGCGGATGCGTCGTCGACGTTTTCGGGCCGGTGCAGCGTGACGAGGACGAACGAGCCCGGCGCGACGCCGAGGCGCGCCATCGCTTTCGATTCGCGCGCGGCGCGGTCGCGGTTCTCGAGCAGCGTGTCGATCATCACGTTGCCGACGAGGAACGCGCGCGCTGAGAGCCCTTCCCTCGCGAGGTTCTCCATCCCCGACTCTTCGGTCACGAAGAGGAAGTCGGAGAGGGCGTCGGTCAGCACGCGGTTCAGCTCCTCAGGCATCCGCCGGTCGAACGAGCGGAGCCCCGCCTCGACGTGCGCGACGGGGACGAGGCGCTTCGCGGCCGCGAGGGCGCACGCGAGCGTCGAGTTCACGTCGCCCACGACGACGACGAGGTGCGGCCGCCGCTCGGCGAGGACGTCGTCGAACGCCTCGAGGATCCGCGCGGTCTGCTCCGCGTGGCCGCCGGAGCCGGCGCCGAGGTTCTTCTCAGGCGCGTCGATCTTGAGCTCGCGGAAGAACGTGTCCGAGAGCGACTCGTCGTAGTGCTGCCCGGTGTGGACGAGCCGCACGGCGAACTCGCCGCCTCGGCGTTTCAAGGCCCGGATCACGGGCGCCACCTTCATGAAGTTCGGCCGGGCCCCCGCCGCCACGATGGTCTCGAGCGGCGCTCTCCCCGTCGACGGAGGGCTTCCGCTCACGCGTTCCCCCTCCCCCTCGCCTCGGCGCGGAACCACTCGACGAAGCGGCCGATCCCCTCCTCGACCGGGACCTTCGGGTCGTAGCCCAGCTCCGTCCGCGCGAGCGACACGTCGGCGAAGGTGACCTTTACGTCGCCGGGCTGGTCGGGCCGGTGCTCGAGCTTCGCCGGCTTGCCGAGGGCCCTCTCGAGAAGGCGGACCATCTCGAGGAGCCCGACCGTGCGCGACTCGCCGAGGTTGTAGACGTGGAAGCCCGCGGGCGCGGCCATCGCGCGCGCGACGCCGTCCACGATGTCGGAGACGTAGGTGTAATCGCGCCGCGAGGCGCCGTCCCCGAAGATCGGGACGGTCTCGCCGCGGTCGATCGCGCGAGCGAACTTGTGGATCGCCATCTCCGGTCGCTGCCGCGGCCCGTACACGGTGAAGAACCGGAGGCAGACGACGTCGAGGCCGCGCACGTGGTGGTAGTTGTGCGACAGGAGCTCGCCCGCCCGCTTGGTCGCGGCGTACGGCGACACGGGCCGGTCGGCCGGGTCGTCCTCGCGGAAGGGGACGCGGCTCGTCGCGCCGTAGACGGACGACGAGGAACCGAAGAGGAACCGGGGGTTGCCGTGGCGGCAGGCGGCCTCGAGGAGGACGATCGTGCCCGAGACGTTGACGTCGGCGTAGAGCAGCGGGTCCGCGAGAGACGGCCGGACGCCCGCCATCGCGGCGAGGTGGATCACGGCGTCGAACCGCCCCTCGGAGAAGAGCCGCTCGACCGCGTCCCGGTCCCGGATGTCGCCCTCGACGAGCCGGAAGCCCGCGCGGCGCGCAAGGAGCGCCGCGTTCCGGCGCTTCACGGCCGGATCGTAGAACGGGTTGAAATCGTCGATCACGGCGACCTCGGCCCCGTCCGCGAGCAGCCGCTCGCAGAGGTGCGACCCGATGAACCCGGCCCCTCCGGTGACGAGAATGCGCTTCACAGCGTGATGACTTTCCGGGCGCGCCCGCGCACGGCGCGCGTCGCGTTCCTCGTGTCCACGACGACGGGGGCGTCGCGGACGATCGCAGCGTAGTCGAACATCGAGTGGTCGGTGACGATGACGACGCAGTCGGAGCCCGAGAGCGCGGCCGCGTCGAGAGGCGTCGAGCGGAGCGAGCCGTCCTCCACGCGCACCTCGCCGATGAAGGGATCGTGATAGCTCACCTCGGAGCCCTTCCTGAGGAGGAGCCGGATGATGTCGAGCGCCGGGGACTCGCGCGCGTCGTTCGTGTCCTTCTTGTAGGCGGCGCCCAGGACGAACACCTTCGATCCCTTGAGGGACTTCATCCGATCGTTCAGCGCGTCGGCCACCTTCTGCACGACGTAGTGCGGCATCGCCGCGTTGATCTCGCCCGCTAGCTCGATGAAGCGCGCCGTGTAGTCGAGGGTCTTGAGTTTCCACGCGAGATAGTGCGGGTCGACGGGAATGCAGTGCCCGCCGAGCCCCGGCCCCGGGTAGAACGGCATGAACCCGAACGGCTTCGTCGCCGCCGCGTCGATCACCTCCCAGACGTCGAGCCCGAGCTTGTCGCACATGATCGCGGTCTCGTTCACGAGGCCGATGTTGACGATGCGGAACGTGTTCTCGAGGAGCTTCACCATCTCCGCGGCCGACGTGCTCGAGACCGGGACGACGCGGTCGATCACCTTCTCGTAGAGCGCCTTCGCGAGGGCGGCGCAGGTGGCGGTCACGCCGCCCACGACCTTCGGCGTGTTCTTCGTCGTGAACCTCGTGTTGGCGGGGTCCACGCGCTCCGGCGAGAAGGCGAGGAAGAAGTCGCGGCCCACCTTGAGGCCCGACTTCTCGAGCCGGGGGAGGATCACCTCCACGGTCGTCCCGGGATAGGTCGTGCTCTCGAGGACGACGAGCTGCCCCGGCCGGAGGCGCCGGGCGATCTCCTCGGTCGCGGCGACGATGTAGGAGATGTCCGGGTCCTTCGCCTTCCGGAGCGGAGTCGGAACGCAGATCGAAACGGCGTCGACCTCGGCGAGTCGGTCGAACTCGCGCGTCGCCTCGAGGAGCGAGCGCGCGCCCAGGTCCTTCAGCGTCTCGGACCGGACGTCCGTGATGTACGTCTCTCCCCGCTTGACGGCGTCGACGCGGCGCTGGTCGATGTCGAATCCGAGGACGCGGATCCCGCCCTTCGCGAATTCGCACGCGAGGGCGAGACCAACGTAGCCGAGGCCAACGACTCCGACTCGGACCGCTCCCTGCGCGATCTTCTCCGCGAGCGCCTCGCTCTCGGGACGACCCTCGGCGGCGATCTCTTTCGCTCTCTCGTTCAATCACGATCTCCGGCGGCGGCCGCTTCCGGCGGGGGCTCCGCGTGCGTCACTCGACGGTCACGCTCTTCGCCAGGTTCCGAGGCTGGTCGACGTCGCAGCCCCGTCTCAGGGCGACGTGATACGCGAGCAACTGGAGCGGCACCACGTTCACGAGGGGCGAGAGCGGCTCGTCGACGGCCGGCACCTCGATCACCTCGTCCGCGATCGAGCGGACGTCCTCGTCGCCGTCGGCGGCCACCGCCACGATCAGGCCGCCGCGCGCGCGGACTTCCTCCATGTTCGACTTGACCTTCTCGCGGACGTCGCCGGGCGTCGCGATGAAGAGAACCGGGAGCTTCTCGTCGACGAGCGCGATCGGCCCGTGCTTCATCTCTCCCGCGGGGTATCCCTCCGCGTGCACGTAGGAGATCTCCTTCAGTTTGAGAGCGCCCTCGAGGCCGATCGGGTAGTTGATGCCCCGGCCGAGGTAGAGGACGTCGGTCGCCCCGACGAGCCGCGACGCGAGGTCGTCGATCGCGGGCTCGCGGCGGAGCACCTCCTCGATCGCGCCGCGCACGGCGCGGAGCGACGCGAGGCGCCGCCGCGCCGGCTCCGGGGAGAGCGTGCCGCGCAGGCGCCCCAGGCGGATCGCGAGGAGGTGGAACGCGACGATCTGCGAGACGAACGCCTTGGTCGACGCGACGCCGATCTCGGGGCCCGCCCGCGTGTCGAGCACGTCATGCGCCTCGCGCGCGATCGAGCTGCCGATGACGTTGCAAACGGCGAGCGTCCGGGCGCCGAGCGTCCGGGCGAGCCTCTGGCCGGCGAGGGTGTCGGCCGTCTCGCCGGACTGGGAGACCGAAATGACGAGCGACTTCGCCGACACGAGCGGCCGCCGGTACCGGAACTCGGACGCGACGTCGACCTCGACGGGGAGCTTCGCCAGGTCCTCGACGAGGAACTTCGCGACGAGGCCGGCGTGGTAGCTCGTCCCGCAGGCGACGATGGTCAGCCGGGCGAGGGCCTTCGCCGCCGCGGCGTCGAGCGAGAGCTCCGGGAGGACGGCGTCCCCCGCCTCCTCGTCGAGCCGCCCCATGAGGACGTCGGCCACGACGCGCGGCTGCTCGTGGATCTCCTTCAACATGAAGTGCTTGTAGCCACTCTTCTCGGCGGTGAGGAGGTCCCACTCGACTCGGTGCGGCGCCCGCGCGAGGGAGTCGCCGCGGAGGTTCGTGAGGAGAGCCCCTCGGGGCGAGAGCGTCGCCACGTCGCCGTCCTCGAGGTAGACGACGTCGCGCGTCGTCTCGAGGAGCGCTGGGACGTCGGAGGCGAGGAGCGTCTCGTCCCGGCCCAGGCCGACGACGAGCGGGCTGTCCTTCCGCGCGCCGACGAGAACGTCCGGAAACCCCGAGTGGATCACGCCGATCGCGTACGCGCCGCGGACCTCGCGGAGCGCCCGGCGCACGGCCTCCGACAGGTCGCCTTCGACGTGCGACTCGATGAGGTGCGCGAGAACCTCGGAGTCCGTGTCGGACGTGAACCGGTGTCCCGCCGCGAGGAGCTTCCCGCGCAGCTCCCGGTAGTTCTCGATGATCCCGTTGTGGACGACGACGAGGCGGCCGCTGCAGTCGCGATGCGGGTGCGCGTTCCGCTCCGAGGGGCTCCCGTGCGTCGCCCAGCGCGTGTGGCCGAGGCCCACCCGGCCCTTGAGCGGCGTTTCCTCGACGGCCTCCTCGAGGTTCCGGAGCTTGCCGGCGCGGCGGAGCGAGCGGACCTCGCCCTCCTCGATGACCGCGATGCCGGCAGAGTCGTAGCCCCGGTACGCGAGGCGGCGGAGCCCGCGGATGACGCGGTCCGCGACGTCCTTTCCTCCAGTCCCGACGCAGCCGACGATGCCGCACATGATGTGGCGCCCCTCGATCTCAGGACCGGCTCGCGCCGCCGGTCACGATCTTCGTCCGGAAGTAGTCGAGCGTCTTCTTGAGCCCGTCCTCGAGCGGCACCTTGGGCTCCCATCCGAGGAGCTTCCGAGCGCGCGCGATGTCGGGCTGGCGCACCTTTGGGTCGTCCACGGGAAGCGGCTTGTAGACGATGCGGCTCCGGCTCTCGGTCAGTCTCACGACCGCCTCGGCGAACTCCTTGATCGTCATCTCGCGAGGGTTGCCGATGTTCACCGGGTCGGACTCGTTCGACATGAGGAGGCGGAAGATGCCGTCGATGAGGTCGGAGACGTAGCAGAAGCTCCGGGTCTGCGAGCCGTCGCCGAAGACCGTGACGTCCTCGCCGCGGAGCGCCTGGGACATGAAGGCCGGGAGCGCGCGGCCGTCGTTCAAGCGCATTCTCGGCCCGTAGGTGTTGTGGCACATGACGCCCGTCCCCGCGACGAAATTCTCGTGTCCGGGGACCGAGAAGTCGTAGACGGAGCCGGTGACGAGGCAAGGCTCGACGCCAATGACCATGGACCACACGAGATCGCCCATCCGGCGCGCGTTGAGCGTCTGCTTCACGCCCGCGTCCCATTTCAGGACGTCGAACTCGTCCAGGGCGCAGATGGTCAATCGCCAGAAGGGGAACTTCCGGTCACCGTAACGTTTTCGGAACGTCGTCTCGTACTTCCCGAGCGACGCCACGATGCCGAACCGGAGGAGGAGAAAGTTGAGATCGAGCGCGAGCCCTTCGCTCGACGTGTCGAACACGAGCTCGTTCCCGAGCTTCTTGCCGCTGTGCGTGCCGTCACCGCACCGGAACCCCTCGAGCACGTGCTTCGCGCGAGAGAGCGGGAGCTGCAAGATCCACGCCGGGATCCGCCGCCGCCTGAGGTCGAGGATTCCGTCGAAGATCGCGTGAAGCAGCTTCGAGTGCGCCCAGATCGACGGAGCGCGGCCTGGAGAGGGCGCCGTGCGGCCGACCGCGACCTTGAATTCGCGCTCGAGAATCGAGGCCGCACGCTCGAGAAACGCCTCGTCCGAGCTGAAGGAGACGTAATGCCTTCCCTTGCCGGAGTACGCCGACCCCTCCGCGAGATAGAAGCCCACGAGCCAGAGGAGGTCGTCGCCGATCGTGACGGAGTTCGGAAGGAAGACGTCGCTCGCTCCGTACGGCCCGATCTCGGCTCCCGCCGGCACCTCGATCCCGAGGGCATCGAGCACGGCGAGCGGCGCCCGCCCCGCCTGCCTCCACCTCCGGATCGTGCCGCCGATGGTGTTCGCCCGCCTCGAGGACCCGGAGTACCGGCCCGACCGATCGAGGAGATCCGACAGGGCGATCTCGCGCGAATCGAGGACCGCGGCGAGCGACGGATGGCGGATCGCCCAGTGCCAGAGATCCTCCCGCGTCGTCGCAGCGCGGCGAAGCTCCCGCGCGACGTCGAGAACGGGACGGTCCTTTTCGACGGCCGGAAGCCGGGCGGGAATCGCGACGTGATCGCCGGAGGCGATATTGCGAACGGGCTTCGCGACGGGCCGGCCATCCTCGCCGCGGACGAAGACGCTGTGATCGCCCGTGACCTTGACCGAGCGGCCGTACTTGAGCTTGATCTCGAACGCGTCCTGGTGGGCGAAATGCTGGATCAGCGCGCTCGCCGGGCGCAGTTCCATCCTGAGGGTCTTGGGATCGAACGACGGGAGGAGCACGCGCCGCGGAGCGTCCGGAGCGAGTCCGACCCGGTCGGCGTAGTCGGCGATCGGTTCGAGATGGAGGTCCTCGTCGTTGAAGAAGACCACGGGCTGATCGCCGAGGACGCTGTTGAATATCCGAACGATTCGCGTCGCCACCTTGTGGGTCCGGTGGTACGCCATCGTCATCGCCTCGGCGAAGCGCTTCGCCTCGTCGTACACGCCGCGCGGCCCGACGGGGTTCACGTTCCCCCAGTAGTCCTCGCGCTGCGGGTGGACGAGGGGGTCGCCGTAGACTTCCGACGTCGAGGCGAGGAGGAAGCGCGCCTTCTTCTCCTTCGCGAGGCCGAGTGCCTTGTGCGTCCCGAGCGAGCCGACCTTGAGCGTCTGGATGGGGAGCTCGAGGTAGTCGATCGGGCTCGCCGGCGACGCGAAGTGCAGGATCGAGTCGACCGGGCCCGGCACGTGGATGTAGTTCGTGACGTCGATCTTCACGAACTGGAACTTCGGGTTCTCGAAGAGGTGCTCGATGTTCGCGAGGTCGCCGGTGATGAGGTTATCGAGGCAGACGACCTCGAACCCCTCGGCGAGCATCCGGTCCGAGAGGTGCGATCCGAGGAAGCCGGCGCCCCCGGTGATCACCATGCGCGGCGAGAGAGAAGTTGGCATGTGCAGGATCGACCGTCCGTTCCGACGGGGGAAACGAGCGTCCCGGACCGGGCTTCGCCGCACGGGGGAGCGCGCCGCGCGCGCCCGTGCGCCGCGCGCGGCCAAAGGAGCCTCTCGACCGGTTCGACCGAGCGCCACGGCGCGCCCGTCACAAAGCTCCGAGCGCCTTCGGTTTGCGTCCTTTGGAGATCAGCCTGCGCCGAAGAACGACTCCGACACCCACACGATGTCGTTCGGCTCGAGGGGGATATCATTCTTGAGCCCCCCCCGGATGATCTCCTTGATGTCGACCCGGATGGCCTTCTCCCCGTCCGGCGACTTGCGTATGAGATAGGTGTCGCTCGGGCTCGCAAACTTGTCGAAGCCGCCCGCGAGCACGACCGCGCGGAAGACCGTGAGCTCGTCTTTCTTGTGGATGGGGTAGGCGCCCGGCTTCTTCACGACGCCGCCGACGAAGATCTGCCGCTCGTCGCGCTTCAAGTTCGTGACGACGATCGTGTCGTTCGGGGCGATCTCGATGTCCTTCTCGATCCGGCCGCCCTCGAGGATCTCGTCGATGTCGATCACGATGATCGTCGGAAGGCGGTCGGCGCCGACGCTCCTCAGGATCTTGATGTTCTGGCGGTCCGAGTCCTCGATGAGCCCGCCCCCCAGGGAGAGAACCTGAGTCAGCCGGAGCGGACGGTCGACCGGAAGCTCGTAAGCCTGCGGCCTCTGCACCCCTTCGAGGAGGTAGACGTACCGCTTCTGGTACGACTTCACGACGACCGAGACCCGCGGATTGGCGAGGTAGCCGCTCTTCGCGAGCCTGTCGACGAGCTCACCCTCGATCTCGCGCACCGTCCGGCCCTCGACCTCGAGCGTGCCGATCGGGGGGAACGAGATCGCCCCGTGCGTCGGGACGGGGAAAGTGCGCGAGAGCTGGTCCTGCTCGAACACCCGGATCTCGATCTCGTCGCCCGGCACGGTCCGGTAGTCGAACGCCGACTCGGAGTCCGCGCCCGGAGGGTCGTCCATCGCCTCGGCGCGGGAAAGTCCCGGGACGGCGAGAGCGAGGAGGCCGGCGACGAGCGCGGCGTGACGGAAGTAGCGGAGAGCGATGGGCTCGGTCGGCATGGGTCCCTCCCGCCGTTTGATAGATGGGTCGCGCGCGCCCGCGAGGCGCTCTCGTCGCGCATCCGGGCGCTCGTCCCGGCCCCGCCCGAGGCCGGACCGACGCGACGGTTATAGCTTGGGCGCGAGCGGGCTCCCACCCTCGGACGGGGCCCGTCGGGGCGGCGGGAGGAGGTCGGATTCTTAAACCCCAGCGTCAACCGGCCGGGCTAGGTCGACAGGAGGTAGCTCTCGATGAATCCCGTGTCGATGTCGCCGCTGATGAAGTTCGAGTGGCTGAAGATCTTCTTGTGCAGCGGGATCGTGGTTTTGACACCCTCGATGACGATCTCGTCGAGGGCGCGACGCATGACGAGGATCGCCTCGTTCCGGTCCCGGCCGCGGACGATGAGCTTTCCGAGCAGCGAGTCGTAGTTCGGCGGGATGTCGTACCCGGAGTAGATGTGCGAGTCGAAGCGCACTCCGGGCCCTCCGGGCGGCATGTACATCTGGATCCGCCCGGGCGACGGCTTGAAGTTCGAGTCCGGGTCCTCCGCGTTGATGCGGCACTCGATCGAGGCGCCGTTGAACTCCACGTCGCGCTGACCGTAGCCCAGCTTCTCTCCCGCGGCGATCCGGATCTGCTCCTTGACGATGTCGATCCCGGTGACGGTCTCGGTGACCGGGTGCTCGACCTGGATGCGGGCGTTCACCTCGGTGAAGAAGTACTTGCCGTGCTTGTCGACGAGGAACTCGACGGTGCCCGCGTTCGTGTAGTTCGCGGCCCTCGCGATCTTCTTCGAGGCCTCGCCCATCTCCTTGCGCTGCGCCTTCGAGAGATAGGGCGACGGAGTTTCCTCGACGAGCTTCTGGTACCGCCGCTGGAGGCTGCACTCGCGCTCCCCGAGGTGAACGATGTTCCCGTGCATGTCGGCGAGGATCTGGAACTCGATGTGGCGCGGCTTCTCGAGGTACTTCTCTAGATAGACGGAGCCGTCCTTGAACGCGGCCTCGGCCTCGGTCCTCGCGGCGTGGAACCCGTTCACGAGGCTGATGTCGTTGTGCGCTACGCGCATGCCTCGGCCGCCGCCGCCGGCCGCCGCCTTGATCATGACCGGATAGCCGATCTTGTGCGCGACCGCGAGCAGCTCCTGCTCGGTCGAGATCATGCCGTCCGAGCCCGGCGTGACAGGGACGCCGACCTTGCGCGCGAGCTCGCGGGCCCGGCTCTTGTTGCCAAGAAGCTGCATCGCCTCGGGGGATGGCCCGATGAACTTGATCTTGCAGGAACCGCAGATCTCCGCGAAATGCGGATTCTCGGAGAGGAAGCCGTAGCCCGGGTGGATCGCCTCGACGTCGGCGATCTCCGCGGCGCTAATGATGCGCGGCACGTCGAGGTACGACTTGCCCGACGATCCCGGGCCGATGCAGACGGTCTCGTCCGCGTAACGGAGGTACACCGCCCGGCTGTCCACGTCCGAGTAGACGGCGACCGTCTCGATCCCGAGCTCGCGGCAGGCGCGGATGACCCGAAGCGCGATCTCTCCTCGGTTCGCGACGAGGATTCTCGAGAACATGCCGTCAGCCGGCTCGACCCGGGACCGGCGCGGTGCGCGCGTCGCGCGGAGTGACGGACACCTCTAGCCCCCGGTTCGCTCGACGACGAAGAGAGGCTGGCCGTACTCGACCGCCTCGCCGTTCGAAACGAGGATCTCCGCGATCCGGCCTTCGACCTCCGCCTTGATCTCGTTCATCACCTTCATCGCTTCGATGATGCACACGACCGTCTCGCTGCCGACGAGTGATCCCACCTCGATGAAAGGCTCGGCGTCGGGGCTCGACGAGCGGTAGAAGGTCCCGACCATCGGTGAGGTGATCGTGTTCGCGTCCTCGCGCGACACGCCCTTCCTCGGGGGAGCGGAAGCGGCGGACGGCGAGGGAGAGAAGGGCGGCGGCGCTTCCTGCGCCTCCGCCGCCGCGCGGGCGCCCTTTTTCCGGAGCCTCACGCGACGGCCCCCCTCCTCCACCTCGATCTCGTCGAGGTCGTTCTCCGACATGAGGGCGAGGAGGCGTCGCAGATCCTTGAAGTTCATGGAAGGCCGGGTTCGGACGGTCGAAGCGTCTGCGACCCGTTCACGCCGCGGACGCGGCGCGGGGACGCGCGGAGAGCGCCGCCATTCGCGAGCGGCTGCGAGCCGTCGGATACGAGGGCCGCGGATTCTAGCCACCCTCGAAGAGCGGTGTCAAGGAACGCGGCCCCGCTCACACCGTGCCGCGAGAGAGGAGCTCCGCGATCTGGATCGCGTTCAGGGCCGCTCCCTTCCGGAGTTGGTCGCCGGACACGAAGAACGCGAGCGCGCCCTCGTCGGCCATGTCGCGGCGGATCCGGCCGACGAGCACGTCGTCGCGGCCGCTCGCGAGGAGCGGCGTCGGATACACGTCACGCGCGGGGTCGTCGGCGAGCGCCACGCCGGGAGAGCGCGAAAGGATCGCGCGCGCCTCCTCCGGCTCGATCGGCCGCGCGAAGCGGGCGACCGCGGCGACCGAGTGGGCCCGGAAGACCGGGACACGGACGCACGTCGCGCTCACGCGAAGCGCCGGCGCGCCGAGGATCTTCCGCGACTCGTTTTCGAGCTTCCGCTCCTCGCGCGTGTGCCCGTCCGCCGCGAAGGCGTCGACGCGCGGAAAGAGATTGAACGCGATCGGGTGCGGGTACACGCGGTCCCCGCCCTCTCCGGCGCCGGCCGCTTGGCCGCCGAGGAAGGCGCGCGACTCGTCCTCGAGCACCTTCACCGCGCGGGCGCCGGTCCCCGACACGGCCTGGTATGTCGCGGCAAAGACCGACACGGCGGTGGCGGCGCGATGGAGCGGCGCGAGCGCGACCACGAGGATGGCGGTCGTGCAGTTCGGGTTGGCGACGATGCCGCTGTGGCGGAAGGCGTCGCCGGCGTTGATCTCCGGAACGACGAGGGGAACGTCCGCGTCCATGCGGAAGGCGCTCGAGTTGTCGACGACGACGGCGCCCGCCTCGACCGCGCGTGGAGCCCATTCGCGGCTCGCCGCCGCCCCCGCCGAGAAGAGCGCGAGGTCGACGCCGCGGAACGACCCCGCGGACACGCTCTCGACCTCGATCGCCTCGCCGCGGAACTTGAGCCGCGTCCCCCTCGAGCGGTCGGACGCGAGGAGCCGGAGCGAGCGGACGTCGAATCGGCGCTCCTCGAGGATCGCGAGGAACTCCCTGCCGACGGCGCCGGTCGCGCCGAGGATCGCGACGGCCGGGCGGGCGGACAGCCGCCGCGCGGGCGCCGCGGGCGAGGGCAAGGGCGACGCGCCCTGGGCGGCGCGCGGAGCGCTGACGACGCCGCAGTCCGAAACCGCGCCGCGCGCGACCTCGACCGCGTGCGCGACGGCCGGGAGCACGAGAGCGAGCGTCTCCTCGGCCCCGCCTGGGCTTCCGGGCAGGTTCAGAATCACGCTCTCACCTCGAACGCCGGCCACGGCGCGCGAGAGGAGCGATCGCGGGTTCTCGCGGTGGAAAGAAAGCCGCATCGCCTCCGACAGGCCGGGCAGCTCCTTCTCGAGGAGCGGCCGCGTGGCCTCGGGGGTGACGTCGCGGGGCGACACGCCCGTTCCGCCCGCCGTGACGACGAGCGAAGCCGACTCGACGCCCCGGAGGATCGCCGCGGCGACGGCGTCGCGCTCGTCCGGGACGACCTCGGAGCCCGCGATCGCGTAACCTTCCCTCGAGAGCAGCGCCTCGAGGCGTGGGCCGGTCGCGTCCTCGCGGCGGCCCGCGCTCGCGCGGTCGCTCACGGTGACGACGTACGCCGCCGGCCGTCCGTCGCGCCGAACCATGGCTCAGCCCCGGAGGCCGGCCCGTCTCCCGCGCCCCGGCCGGACGTAGTCGCCGCTCTTCCCGCCCCGCTTCTCGACAAGCTCGAGATCCGTCATCCGGAGGGTCCGGTCGACCGCCTTGCACATGTCGTAGACGGTGAGGCCGGCGACGGCCGCGGCGAGGAGCGCCTCCATCTCGACCCCGGTCCGGTCGGTCGCGCGCACGACGGTCTCGATCCGGATCGTCTTCCTGCCCGCGGGCTCGACGCGCACGTCGACTCCCGAGAGCCGGAGCGGATGGCAGAGCGGGATGATGTCGGACGTTCTCTTCGCCGCCACGATCCCGGCGACGGTCGCCGTGGCGAAGACGTCGCCCTTCTCGATCCCTCCGCCGCGGATCAGATCGAGAGTTTTGGCGCTCATTTCGAGAAACGCGCGGGCGCGGGCGACGCGCTCCGTCGGGAGCTTGCCGCCGACGTCGATCATCCGGACGGGTCCGTCGCCGGAAGCCGATGGGCGGCGCGGGCTTTCGCTCGCGGCGTCGGGTCTTCCGCCGGGCGTCAACCTGGCGGTCTTGGACGCGCGCGGAGCGCGCCCTTTTGACCGACCCGCCTCAACTTTCCGCCTCGATCGGGCCGATCGTTTGGGCACCCCTTCTTTTTACCCCGTAGCCAAGGTTGCGCAAGCGTAAAACTTCGCTCTCGCGCCTTTCGAGGCGGAGTCGCCTTGGCTATTACCATTTCCGGCCCGCGCTCGAGGGGAACCGGGCCCGCCGGCCCCGTGTCGAACGACCGACGTTCCCGCCAACTTGGGCGCGGCGATCCGTATAAGACCGCCGGTTCCGGGCCCCGCCGGCCGCCCGCCTGCCTCTCCCTTCGAGCCGACGACACCGCATGGACACCACCACGACCACCGCCACCGCCGCCGCCGCCGACCCGACGAACGCGATGTCGACGCCGCCCGAGTCGTTCACGACCATCGGCCCGTACCGGATCGAGGGCGAGCTCGGCCGCGGCGGCATGGGCGTCGTCCTCAAGGCCAAAGACCCGCTCCTCGGACGCAGCGTCGCGGTCAAGCTCCTCCACCCGGGAGCGCTCCGGGAGCCCGAGTCCCGGCGCCGGTTCGTGCAGGAGGCCCGCGCCCTCGCGCGGCTCGACCATCCGAACATCGTCCCCATCTACGGGGTCGGCCGCCACGGCGACCGCGTCTACATCGCGACCCAGTTCGTCGACGGAGAAAACCTCCTCGAGCACCTGAGACGGCGCGGGCCGCTTCCGGTCTGGGAGGCTTACTCGATCGCCGGAGACGTGCTCGGCGCGCTCGGCGCGATCCACGCCGCGGGGCTCGTCCATCGTGACGTGAAGACCGAGAACGTGATGCGCTCGGAGGACGGGCGCATCAAGCTTCTCGACTTCGGCATCGTGAAAGACCTCCGCTCCGACGCCCGGATCACCCACACGAACCTCCGCCTCGGAACGCCCCACTACACCGCGCCCGAGCAGGCCCGAGGCGACAAGGTCGACGCCCGCACCGACGTCTACTCGACGGGGGTCGTCCTCTACGAGCTCCTGACGGGCGAGATCCCGTTCGACGGCCGCGGCACGACCGAGATCTACCGGGCCTGCCTCCGCGGCGAGTGGCCGTCGGTCTCGCGGCGGCGACCCGGTCTCCCTCGGAGCGCGGACCTCCTTCTCGAGAAGTTCCTCGCCGCCGAGCCGGGAAAGCGGTTCGCGAGCGCCGCGGCCGCGGCGGCCGCCGTCGCGCGGGCCCGGAGCTTCGCGCCGACGCCGAGCGCCTTCAGGCGGGCGGTGCGCCGCCTCTTCCGCCTCGACCGCCGGCGCGGCTGAGGAACGAGAACAGGCGTCGCAGCCCGGAACGGCCCGTCCGGCGAGCCGACGCGATCGCGGTCTCGAACACGGCCTCCATCTCGAGCGCGTTCCGCTCGATCGGCTTCACCTCGGGGATCCCGGCGCGGAGCCGATCGAGGAGGTCGTCCTCGCGCACGAGGCGGCGCGCCGCGGCGCGGAGATCGGCGGCGTCTCCCGGCGCGAAGAGAAGGCCGCTCCTCTCCTCCTCGACCAGCTCCGCCATGCCGCCGAGGCGCGATGCGACGACCGGCACGCCGGCGAGGAACGCCTCGTGGATCGTGAGAGGCGAGTTCTCGTACCAGACCGACGGCACGACGAGGACGTCGAGCGACGCGAGGATCGCCGCCACGTTCGCCGGCGGAAAAGGCCCACGGAACCGGACGAGCGACGAACCCGAGATCCGGTCGAGGATCGGCCTCGCGTAGTCGGGCGTCGACTCCGGGTCGCCGAAGAGGTCGAGGGTGAATCCCCCGTCCGGCTGCATCGGGAGAAACGCGTCCGGCAAGAGGTGGACGCCCTTGTACGGGACCCAGGAGCCGACGTAGCCGAAGCGCACCGGCTCGCCTCTCGCGCGCGCCCGTCTCCGCTCGCGCGCGTAGCCTTCGGTGCGAAACCCGTAGTCGAGGACGCGGATCTTCTCCCCCGGAAAGCCGAACGCCTCGAACCGGCCCCGCAGAAACGCCGACGGCGCGACGAAGACCGCCACGTCGTTGAAGAGCGCCCTCACGGCTTGCCGCCGCGCGTCGACGGCCGCGGTCGGGTCCCGCCCCCGAAGGAGGTCGGAGAAGAACGGGGCGCCGGCGAGACAGCGGCCGCACTCCGCCGCGCCGGGAACTTCGCATCGCGAGAGGTCCCGCTTGATGAGCTGGCCCCAGAGCGGACAGAGGAGCAGGTACTCCGCGAGCGTCATCACGAACGGGACGCCCCGTGCGGCGGCGATCGCCGGCATCCGGACCGACAGCGTCTGGAGGTGCTGCGCGTGGACGACGTCCGGGCGGAATTCGCGGAGGAGCCGCTCGAAGGCCGCCTCGGACGCGGCGTTCGCGTAGGTCGTCTCGAAGTCCTCGAAGCGGAAATGGCACGAAATCCGGTCGTACGGGATCCCCTCGTGCTCCCCGCGCGTGACGGTGCCCTGGGGCTTCCCGGGCTCGACCTCCGAGAAGAGCAGCCGGACCGAGTGGCCGCGCTCCGCGAGCGCGAGGGCGAGCGCGCGGGTGTAGATCTCGGTCCCCGCGACGTTTTTCGGCAGGTACTGGTGTACGAGCGTGAGGACGCGCACGGTCGCCCGCCGCTCAGCCGAGCCCGACGCGCTTCCGGAGCGCGCGCGATTTCATGACGGCGCGATACCACCATTTGGCGCGGATCGCGGCGAGCTCGACCTCGCGCTCGAGAAGCGTCCGCTCCTTCTCGGCGGACGTGGCGACGAGGTCGCCAATGACCGACGCCTTCCGCTCCTGGTCCTCGGTCTTCCGGCGGAGCTCCGTCTCGAGCGAGTCGATCGACAGGCGGTAGTGCGCGACGGCGTCCTCGAGCTTCCGCAGTTGATCCGCCCGGACGTCCTCCGCCATCGCGGGCGAGAGGATCCCGTCGACGGCGAAATGAGGCGCGAGGCGCGCGAGGAGGCTCCGGTCGCGGATCACGTTCACCTGGTCCTCGAACCGCGCGGTCATCCCGAGCCTCGCCGCGATCTCCGTGTCCGACAGGGCGCGGCGCGACTGGACGTCGCGGCGCTTTCGCGCCATCGACGGGAGAGCGGTCGCGAACTGCTCGAGCGCGGCGAGCGGCGCCCGGCCCATGGCGAGAAGGCGCTCCTCGCGGAACTCGGCCGGAACGTCCGCGAACATGGCCTCGACCGACGCGCGCGCCGACTCCGATTCGTGGAGAAAGAACGCCATCGCCCGCTCGGCGGTGAGGAGGACCGCGAGCGGCAGGAGCCTCTTCGCGTTCTCCTCCTCGTAGTTCTTGTAGAGGGAATGGAGGACGTTCCGATTCCAGAGGACTTGGCGGCTCTCGAGACCGGTTCTCGAGAACGACGCGTCGCCCTTGTGGAAGCACACGGACGACGGAACGACGACCGTCGCCTGACCCCGCACCCAGAGGCGCCAGCCGAGGTCCACGTCCTCGTAGTAGGCGAAGTAGTCGTCGTCGAAGCCGCCGCTCTCGAGGAAGAGGCGGCGATCGACCGCCATGGCGCAGCCGCACGCGAACGCCGTTTCCTTTTCCCGAACGGTGCCCGGCGCGGGGGGCGCGCCGCCGAGGCCCTCCTGGTATCCGAAGCCGAGAACGTGGAGGAGTCCGCCCGAGTAGAGGAGCTTCGATCCGTCGAACGAGAGGATGAGGCTCGCCGCGCACCCGACGCCATTGTCCGCGTCGACCCGCGCGACGAGCGGCTCGAGCCAGTTCGCGTCGACGCGCGTGTCATTGTTGAGGAAAGCGACGACTCGGCCGCGGGCCTCCCGGGCGCCGAGATTGTTCCCGGCGGCGAAACCGTGATTGCGCTCGAGCGCGAGGAATCGCACCTCGGGAAAGAGCCGCGCGCAGAGCGCGGCGGACCCGTCGGCGGACCTGTTGTCCGCGACAATCACCTCGAACCGCTCGCGCGGCAGGCTCTGCTCCCGGAGCGAGGCGAGGCACGCCTCGAGGTGCGCCTCTCCATTCCAGTTGAGGACGACGACGCTCGCGTCCGGGGTCGGGGCCATTCCTCGAATCAGCGGGTCCAAAGTGCCGGCATCGGGGGGTCGCGGTCGCTTCGACGGCGAGCTTACGGCGGGCTATCTCTCCGCCGCTCCGCGCGGCGGGGCTCGCCCCGGACGGGTGCTCGCGGGCGAGGGAGGGCGGGCGCGCATCATATCAGCGTCCGCGCCAGCGAGGCGCGGGGCCGGCGCGCGCGGAGAAGACGGGGGGGCGGTGCGGCCGCCCCCCTCCCGAAGCGGCGACGTCCGGGTCAGGCGGTGACCGAGCGCGACCGCGGTCCTCGATTCGGCCTCGGGGCCCGGGGCGGCTTCGGCGCAGGAGGGGCCTTCGGCGCCCTCTCGATGCGCGGCGCAGGCGGGTGAGCGAGCCGGCGTTCGATGCGGATCTCGCGCTCGGGCGCAGCGCCGGCCGAGCCGTGCCCGACGCCGTCGCTCGATCGACCGCGGGAGCGGCAAGAACAGCAGCAGCAGGAGCAGCAGCAGGAGCGGGAGCGGGAGCGGGAAGATCCTCCGGCGAGGCCCGAGTGCGAACGGACCACCACGCTCGCATCACCGCCGCGAGGGGAGAGGAGACGCGGCGCGACTACCCGGAGCCGGCGTGGGCCGGCCGGGAAAAGCCCGCCCTCGACGGGCGGAGTCATCGTGAGAGCTCCGAGCCTCGGTCCGGCGACCGCGCCGCCCGGGCCGACCCGGCGGCCGAACGGGTTCGGGCCCGTCGGTTTTCCCTTCCCACCCGTGACCCCGCGAAGAGCGAGTCCGAAGCGCGGAGAATCGGCTCCGGGCTTGAGAGTCGAGCCGGCGGCGTTCGGGACGCGCTTCACGCTCCCGCCCGGGGCTCCGCCGCCCACGACGAACGTGGGTCCCTCGTTGCCGTCCGGCGCACCGACTTCCGGCGCCTCGTCCGTCTCCACTTCGATGCCCTCGTCGCAGTCCTCATCCTCGTCGCTCCCGCCGGACGGACGGTACTCCTCCTCCTCTTCCTCGACGGAGAGCGCCGATCGCAGCTCGTGTAGCTCCTCCTCGAGCGCGCGGATCTCGTCGGAGAGAGACTCGATCTCCGATTCGATCTCCTCGAAGTCGATCGCGAGCTCCTCGCCGTCGAGCTCGTCGAGGAGCCCGCCGCCGATCCCGTCGTGGAAAAGGAACGGAGCATCGACGTCCTCGAATACCTCCTCGGCGTCGTCCTCGTCGAGCGAGAACCACTCGACCTCGCCCCCTCCTTCGAAGAGGCGGATGACGCGGTCATCGTTCTCCGGCCGGCCGGGAGATCGACCGCCGGGAGAGCCGGACGGACTGCGGAAGCAGCAGCAACAGCAGTGACAGCAACATCCGGCGGGCCCGTCCGGAGCGACTCGCGCTCCGTCACCCTCCATCACGAGGAGGCGGGGCGGCGGCTTCGAGGCGCCGCTCTTCCCGTCGCACGCCGTGGCCCGTGCGCCGCTCGCCGCGAGCGTCGCCAACGCGGCCGCCGCGATCCACTTCCAAGCAAACCGGATCATCGTCGTCGGCTCCTCTCCGTCGTAGATCTGCCGAGGGGATTGAGCGCGCGCCGTCGATCCGGCCGCGTCCGTGAGTTCGACTCCCTCCGAGACCCCTCCGATACGGTCCTCCCCGGCGCGCTGTTGGGGGCGGGAACCGCCGCTCTCCGTTTCCGCTCGGGGCGTGCCCGCGCCGGGCCGGACGCCGCGAGTTTGACGGCTCCGGAAGCCCGTGATAGCGTTCGAATCCGTCCCGCGAACCGCGCTCACGGCGAACTTCTCGCGACGCGTCCGAGCGTCCGCATTCGCATCAAACCCCTCAGGGCCAGGATGAGGCTCATCCCGAACCCGGATCGTCCGCCGGTGCGGTTCCTCGCCGCGGCGGCGATCTTCCTCCTCGGCTCGGCGGTCCTTACCGGTTGCGGGGGCCGGCCTTCGGGCGCCGGTCCGAACGTCGTCCTCGTCTCTCTCGACAGCTGCCGGGCGGATCACCTCTCCTGCTACGGGTACGCGCGCCGGACCTCGCCGCGGCTCGACGAGCTCGCGAGCAGCGGCGCGGTCTTCGAGAACTGTTTCAGCTCGACGTCGTGGACGCTCCCGGCGCACATGGCTCTCTTCACGAGCCTCCCGGACACGGTGCACGGCGTCTACGACAACGACCTTCCTCCGCTCGATCCGGACCGGGTCACGATCGCCGAGCAGTTCAAGGCGAAGGGATACGTCACAGCGGGCTTCGTGAGCGGGCCGTACCTCCACCCTGCCTTCGGATTCGACCGCGGCTTCGACTTCTACTTCAACTGCACTTCGTACCTCGACGCGAAGGAGTTTCACGACGAGCGGTTCCGGGAATTCCGTTCGGAGGCGCACAAGGAGTCCCACCGGGACGTGACCAATCCCCGACTCTTCGGACAGGTCGACACGTGGCTCTCCGAGCACTCGGAGTCGCCTTTCTTCGCCTTCATCCACGTGTGGGACATCCACTACGACTACACGCCGCCGCCGCCCTTCGACACGATGTTCGATCCGGACTACGCGGGTTCGGTGAGCGCGATCGACTTCGAGAAGAACCCCGCGATCCACCCGAACATGGACCCGCGCGACCTCGAGCACGTGGTCGCGCTGTACGACGGCGAGATCGCGAGCACCGACCGCTACCTCGGCCAGCTCTTCGAACGGATCGCGTCGCTCGGGCTGACCGAGGAGACGATCGTCGTCGTCACCGCCGACCACGGCGAGGAGTTCTTCGAGCACGGCAACAAGGGTCATCAACGGAGCCTCTTCGACGAGGTGCTGCGCATCCCGCTCATCGTCTCGTGGCCCGGCCGTGTGCCGAAAGGGATCCGCGTGAAGGAGCAGACCCGGATCATCGACATCGCGCCCACCCTCGCTGAACTCTGCGGCCTCCCGCCGAACCGCGAGGGCGTGGGAAAGAGCCTCGTGCCCTTCTTCGACGGCCGCGGGAGGGATCTCCCCGCCTATTCCCAGCTCGAGCTCGCGAGCGGCCCGGCGAGCCTCCGCGCCGTCCGCGTCCCCGAGTTCAAGATCGTGTGGAACAACCTCCGCGGCCGGGGCAACCTCTTCGATCTCCGCGAGGACCCGCGCGAGACGCGCCCGCTCGGTCCCGACTCGCCCTTCGCCGTCCCCGCGCTCGACTACCTCCGCGAGTGGAACCGGTTCGTCGATCAGCTCGCCGAGTCCCTTCCGAAGTCCGGCGGCACGGACCGCGCCCCGGTCGACGAGAAGACGCTCGCCCGGCTCCGAGAGATCGGCTACATCGGCGAGCGGGCCCCCGGAACGCCGACGCCGCGCACGCAGGCTCCCGAGCCGCCGAGCCTCGAGGGAATCGAGTCCGGCGAGGAAAAGGCCCACGAAGCGCCGATCACGCCTCCTCCCGACGGCGGCCGCTGACCCCGCTCGCCGCCGGCAGCCGGACCGTCGCAGTCGTTCCCACGCCCCTCCGGCTCTCGAGGCGGATGTCGCCGCCGAGGTCGCCGACGACCCTCCGGCAGATGGCGAGGCCAAGCCCGGTGCCGCGGCTCTTCGTCGAGAAGTAGGGCTGGAAGAGGCGCGGCAGCACGTCGTCGGGGATGCCGCTCCCGCGATCCGAGATTCTCACCTCGACCGCGTCGCGGCCCGGCGAGCCCGAGACTCCCTTCACGGCCTCGGCGACGATGTCGATCTCCCCCCGGTCGTTCATCGCCTGCGCCGCGTTCGAGATGAGGTTGATGAACACGCGGCGCAATTCGTCGCGGTCGGCGAGGACGTCGGGCACGCCCTTCGCGAGCGTGCAGCGGAATCGGAGCGGCCCGTCGGGACCCGTCTCGTAGAGCTCGACGCACTCGCGGAGGACGTCGCCCACCGCGACCGGCCGGAGGTCGCGGCTCGGCATCCGCGCGAAGTCCGAGAACTCGGCGGCGATCTTCTGCAGCGTGTCGATCTGGCGGCTGATCGTGCCCATCGACTTCCGGAGGATCTCGCCGAAATCGGGCGCGCCGTCGGCGTGCGCCCGGAGGCAGTGCTGAGTCGAGAGCTTCATCGGCGTCAGGGGGTTCTTGATTTCGTGCGCCACCTGGCGCGCCATCTCGCGCCACGCCGCGTCCTTTTCGGCGCGGACGATTTTCTCGCGCGAGACCTCGAGCTCCTCCGTCATGCGGTTGAAGGCGCGCGCCAGCTCCCCGATCTCGTCTCCGGTCCGGATCTCGGTCCTCGCGCCGAGATTGCCGCGAGCCACCTCGGCCGTGAACGCAGTGAGGCTCCGGAGGGGCGTCACGATCCGATGCGCGAGGAAGTAGGCGGCCGCGACGACGGCGGCTCCGATCGTCACGGTCGTGACGACGAGATAGGTCCCGAGATCGTCGACCGTCCGGAAGATCTCCCGGTTATCGATGCCGACGCCGACGATCCACCCGAAGCCTGGCTCGTCGGGAGCGCGCGTCGTGCGGAACCCGGCGATCTTCGGCGTGCCGGGCGGATACTGGTACTGGATGTGGCCGTAGTCGAGCGTCACCACGGCGCCGTGGAGCGACTCGAGCCCGTGGTCGGCGATCAGGCGGGTCCCGTAGAGAGAGCGGTTCTCGTGGCCGATGATCGTGTCGCCGTCTTCCTTGAAGAGGAAGGCGTATCCGGTCTCGTACTGGCCGCTGAACTCGGGCGAGCCGAAGTACTCGCGCACCGAATCGAGGATGCGATCCTGGATCTCGGTCCAGCTGACGAGCACGTAGAGCACGCCCGCGACGACGTGGGTGTCCGGATCGTGGAGGGGCCCCGCGAACCCGATGTGGCGATGGGCCGCGGGATCGTCGGAGGGCTCCCGCCGGATGGCCTCGGCGTAGGGCGACTGGTGCCAGTCCTGCCGCGCCAGCCGTCCCGACACGGCTTCCACGAACCACGGCTCGCTCGCGACGCCGCCCTTGAACGCGCCGTCGACGGCCGCCGGATCGAGGGCGCGGCCGTCCTGAGTCGTCAAGTTCGTGGCCACGAGCCGGCCCTCGACGTCGAAGACCGCGATGATGTCGTAGACCCGCTTCTCCGTGCACACGGCGTCGAGGAGGCGGACGAGCCGCTCCCGGGCCGCGTCGTCGTCGGGCCGGCGGAGCGGAAGCGAGAACGTCGGCACCTCCATCAGGAGGCGGACGTCCAGGACCCGCTCGCGGAGCGCGCGCGTGATCTTCTCCGCCGTGTCGGCCGCGACCTTCTCGAGGAAGTAGCTCACGACGTCGCGCGTCATCCGGGTCTTCGCCTGCGAGTACGCGAAGAGGCTGATGCCGGAGAGGGGAACGAGGGCGAGGGCGAGGATGACGGCCGCTATCCGGCCGAAGAGGGAGTTCCAAGTCTTCATCCCCGGGGCTCCTCGACGGCGGGCCATGGCGCGAGCGTACGACTCCGCTCCGGTCGCTCACCGCTCGCCGCCTTCGGTCGGCCGCGGCCGGCGCTCGGGGCCGGGCCGGCGCGGCGTGTCCCTTCGACGGTTATGCCTTCGGGCTCGTCGATCCGCACGCCCGTCCGCGCCCCCGCCGCAATTCGTCTCTTTTTTGATGGACCCGGGCCGATCGACCACTACATGATGAAATCACCCGGGACGGGAGATCCGGACCCCATGCAACCAAGCGACGCCGAGCTCGTAAGTCGCACGCTGGCGGGCAGTAATGCTGCATTCAAGGCTCTCATCCACCGCTACGGAACGATCGTCCAAGGGCTCGTGTTCAACTTCCTGGCCCGGCGGGACGTCCTCGAGGACCTCGCCCAGGAAGTGTTCTTTCAGGCGTACCGATCGCTGCGCTCCTTGAAGCGCGCTGAACGGTTCGGGAGCTGGCTCTACGGCATCACGCGGCGGGTCTGCATGAACTGGCTCAGGCGACAGAAGGGCCCGTTCCTCCCGATCGAGGCGGCGGCGGACAAGGAGCGCCCGGGAACGTCGCACGATCCCGGCGAGGTCGTGGCAAGAGAGTCCGACGAGCAGGACGTGCTCGAGATGGTGAACTCGCTGCCGCTCATCTATCGGGAAGTCGTGACGCTCCGATACTTCGAAGATCTCTCGTACCAGGAGATGGCTTCGATCCTCGACGTGTCGGTCTCGGCCGTGAACGTCCGACTGGTGAAGGCGAGGAAGATGTTGAGGGAGAAGCTGGAGCGCGTCTCGCCGGAGACGAGATCATGAACTGCGACAAGATCATGCCCCTCCTGTCGAGGCTGCTCGACAACGAGCTGACGTTCGACGAGAGAGAGTCGGTCGACGACCACGTCCACGCGTGCGAGACCTGCTTCGCGCTCTTCCTCAAGCTCAAGGAAGACTCCGCTCGCCTCGACGAGGCGTTTGCCTGCCTGAAAGGCGCGCGCGAGGACTTCACGAACCGCACGGCCGTGCTCATCGCCGAGCGCGAGAGGCCTCACGTCTCCGCACCGGCGGCGAGCCCGGAGGATCGCAAGGGGCTTCTTAGCCGGCTCGTCGTGCCGGCGCTCGTGTCCGCGACGGCGTCGGCGGCGGCGTTCCTCGCCATGGCCGCCGCCATCAGGGACAAGAGCCCGCGGACGGACGTGCAGAGGGCGTTCGCTCTCGAGCCGCGCACGGCTCCGGAGCCCCTCGGCCGCGTTCCCGCGATGGGCGAGCTCGAGGTCTTGCCCGACCGCTCGCCGGCCGACGCGCGGCACGACGAGAGCGCCGAACCGGCTCCCGTCGTCCTCGACGAGGCGCCGCCGCCGGCCGATCCGCCCGCGGAGACTGAAGCGCTCGTCGAGAATCCCTCCGCTGCGGCCTCCCAGCGCGACGTCGACGGCGAGATCCGGGGCAAGATCGATCGGCTCATCAACGCCGTCCTGAGCGCCGACCCCTCGGTCGACGATCTCCGCCGGGAGATCCTCTCCCTCGGAACGCTCTCGCGAAAGGTCGTCGGCGCGCTGATGTCGCGGTTCGACTCGGAGAGCGACATCCTCGTGAAGGAGACGCTTCTCCGCGTGCTGGCGAGCATCCACTCGCGGGACGAGGGGCTCGGCGAGTTCCTCGCGCTCCGGTACCACTCCGAGACCTCGGTGCCGATCCGGCGTCTCATCGTCGAGGGGCTCATCGGAAACTCTTATCCGGGGGCTGTCGAGCTGTTCGAGACGATCCTCCTCCAGGAGAACGAAGACTTCCGCGTAAAGGTCCTCGCCGTTCAGGCGCTCGGCGGCCTCGGCACCGACGAGGCGCTCGACGTGCTCAAGTCGATCGCCCTCCGCGACGCGAGCGACAGGGTCCGCATCGAGACCGTGCGCGTTCTCGGACGGTTCTCGTCTCCCGAGCTCGTCGAGCAGTTCCTCGCGATCATCCGGAGCCAGACCGAGTCGTTCGACATCCAGGAGGAAGCCCTCGAGGCGGTCACGTCGTCCGCGCCCGATCTGGCGGCGGCCCGAGCCGCGCTCGAAGCCGTGATCCTCGACACGCCGCGACCCGAGATCAAGGCGAGGGCGAAGGCCCTCATCCTGAAGATCATGGCGAGCGGCGAGCGTTCGGAAGCCCGCTGAAGCTATCGAGCGGCACCGCCCGACTCGAGCCGCGGTGTCTCTCCGGACGCGCGTTCCTCAGACTACGCCGAAGAGAACTGACCCAGACCCCGCCGCGCTGACGTACGATGTCGTTGTTGCTCGAAGGTCCGTACCGAAAGGATAGTCACGCACAAAAACCACAACGCCGCAGCCAACCCCCGTCTCAGGCGCGGCGCGGGTCTGGGTCCTTCGATCACTCTAGCTCCGATGGTCTCGCGCTGACAACCACCGCGCGACGGCGAATTCTCTTCCCCCTTCCCCGCGGGCGCTTGTCCTCCCCCGCCCCGCCCCCGCCCCCGCCCCCACTTCCGCGCTAGCGGCTTCCCCGGCCGCCTCCGCGCTGGCGCCGAAAAAAAATCCCGAGAGAGACGCGTGAGCATCTCCCTCGGGACGGGGAACAAAAATAGCGCAAGAACTCAGGGCAAAGAGAGGGCGGTTGGGGAGGGAAATTTTCTCTGAGCCCGAATCCTCCGCTATTTTTTCCTTTTCAAGTGGCCGGCCCGCCGAGCGGCCAGGTCGGACGTCGACGGGCCTCGTGGTCAGGCGGCACTGCGGCCTGCCCTGACGAACGAGCCGCATTTTTGCAAACGGGGGTCCGGTTGTCAATCCCGAAAACGGCGGGAATCCGGCCCGGAATCATCTCCGAGACAATAACTTACAGTCAGAAAGGAATTTCCGGCCTGCCGCCGGGGCCCGCCACTGTCGATTCCCGTGCACACGGAGGTCGTTTTGGCGGACAGCCTGGACTTGCGGCGGCCGCTCCGATCACCTCTGGCCGGCGACGACGACCTCTTCGCGCACGTCGTCCTTGTCGCGCAGAGTGACCCGTTTCACGACGTCCGAGCCCGGCCCCGAACTGACGAACAAGCGGTATTCGCCGGGAGGGAAGTTCGTGAAGCGGACTTGTCCGTTCCGATCGGAGCGATCGAGCCGCGAGAGAAACGACTCGAGCTGGTCAGGATCCTGGCGATAGCGCTCGATGACCTGGCGAATGCGCTCGTTGTAAACCGGCTCGTCGCGCTCGTCGCGGATCTCGACGCGAGCGTCCTTGACGGGCGTGCCGTCCGTGCCGAGGACCACGACGAGCAGCGTCGCCCCCATCGACAGGCGGAAGTCGATGCGCGAGACGCGGCCGTCCTCGGCCCGGACGCGCTCGCGCGCGCTCAAGCTGTAGGCGGGAGCCGACGCGTAGATCTCGTAGTCGTCGGAGAGAAGGCCGGAGATGCGGTAACGCCCGTCCTCGTCCGTCGTGGCCGAGGACGAGCTCGTCACCGGCATGCGGCCTCCTCCGACGGGCTCGTCGAGGATGAGGCGCGCGAATACCGTGGCGCGCGGAATGGGGGAGCCCGCCAGATCCAGCACGGTGCCCTCGACGACACCGCCCTCCTTCAGCGCGACGCGGATCCCCTCCGTCGTCGCCCCTTCGTTGACGACGATGTCCTCGACGATCCCGGGAGCGAAGCCTTTGGCCGTCACTTCGACGCGGAACGAGCCCGGCCGGACCTCGTCGAGGAGGAAGCTCCCCTCATCGGACGTGAACGCCTTCGCCTTGTTCGCCGGGACCTCGCTCGGAACGGTCTCGGAGAGGCGCACCATGAACTGTCGCACCGGCTTGCCGGTCGCGAAGTCGGTGACGCTGCCGGCGATCCCGCCGTTGCGCCGGAGCGAGAAGTCGACGCCGTCCGTGCCGGAGGGGACGTCTTTCTTGTACTCCACTGTGAACCCGGGCTTCCGGACGCTGACGTTGAAAGCGCCGTCGGCGAGACGCTCGACGCGATATGCCCCGTCCGCCTCCGTCGTGGCCGACCCGAACCCGGAGACCTCCGGCTGATTCGCCGAGGCGTTGACCTTGGCCCCTTCCACCGGCTTTCCGAGCGGGTCCGTCACGCGACCGGAGATCGACTTTCCCCGGTCGAGGACGAAATCGAGAACGGTCGGCGTCGGCGACTCGACGACGGTCGCCTCCTCGATTCGCGACGGGAGAAAGGCGTCCGCGCCCGCGGAAACGCGCTTTTTCCCCGGAGAGAGGTTCTCGACCACGTAGCGGCCGTCGTGGCCGGTCTCTGCCGTCCCGCGGCCGGTGCCGCCGAAGGTCGGGAGGAGGCCCTGCGGGTCGAGGGGATCGGGATTGAACGCGTCGACGACGGTGATCTTCGCGCCCTCAATGGGCTGGCCTGCAGCGTCGCGGACGGTCCCGCCGATCGAGCCGCCCGGGCCCATGACGACGACGATCTCCGCGGTGTCGGCCGTGAGGGCGATCTCGGGAGAGATCGTCTCGGGATGCCCGTCGTGGCGAACGATGAGCCGGTAGGTCTGCCCGGCGGGAAGATCAGGCACGGTGAAACGGCCGTCCCGGTCGGTCGACGCCGAGGGCTTCGAGCGCGGGCCGACGAAGACGCCTTCGCGGCCGACGAACACGAGCGCTTCCGCGATCGGCGATCCCGAGCGGTCCTCGACCCGGCCGCGGAGCGTGCGGCCCTTGAAGATCTCGAGGACGATCGTCGGATCGTCCTCGAGCGGCAGGCTCTTCCGCGTCTCGGAGTATCCGTCCGCGCGGATGACGAACAGTTGCTGCCCCCGCGCGATGCCGGGGATCGTGAACGAGCCCGTGGCGTCGGTCGTCACCTCGCGCTTTCCGGAGATGTTCTGAAGCCCGTAAGCGACCACGGCGCCCTCCACCGGCTTCCGCGTGTCGCCGTCGACGACGGTGCCTCTCACCTTGAGCCCCGGACGGAGCGAGAGGTCCCGCGTCACGGCCTGCCCCTTCACGACGCGGATGCCGCGGTCCTCGAGAGGCTCGAACCCCGTGGCGTCCACGCGGAGATTGACGGGACGGCCCGGGACCGCCGGGAAGCTGAAGTGCCCGTTCGTGTCGGTTGTCGAGGAATCGCTGAACGCGAGCGAGCCGCCCGCCCGGGCCGTCGCCGTGACGGTCGCGCCCGGGATCGCTCCCCCGCCCTCGACCGAGCGGATCGAGCCGTCGATCGATCCGCCCTTCTCGAGCCGGATCTCGATCTCGCGGCCGGGAATGACGCGCATCTCCGTGACCGTCACGAGCCCCGGCGCCGCGATCCTGAGGCTCGCGCCGTCGGCCGGCGCATTCAGCGCGAAGCGCCCGTCGGCCCCCGTCGTGGCCACAGTCGACGTCCCGTCCCGTCCTTCGGTCGGGAGAGCAGTCACGGTCGCCCCCGGGAGCGGCTCGCCGTCGTCGCCGCGTACGAGACCGCGGATCGCGCCGGGCGCGGATCGAGCCGCATCGAGCCCGGCCTCCGGAGACCGCTTGGCGGGGGGCGGAGGCGCGACGTCCGCGACGTCCGACGGGGCCGAAGGGCGGCCACCGCTCTCGGCGGCCGGCTCGTCGAGGAAGCGCTTGAGCTCGCCGCCGACGAGGTAAACGAGGACGCCGACCACCGCGACAGCGAGGCCGACGAGGACGAGGGACGACGCGGCCGGTTTCATGCTCATGGATCGGGAGAGGTCGGTTTCCGCCGTTCCGCGGACTCCGGGCGCCGCCCGCGAGCTCGGACCGGGCGGTGGCGTCCGCCTCCCCGTTCCGGCGGATTCGCCCCGGGAGGCCGGACCGCGGCCGGAGTATAACGGCGCCCCGATCCGCGATCAACGAGATGGTCGCGGGCGCCCCGCGCCGAAGCCGTCACCCGATCTCGCCTTACGAAAGACGTGCGCCGGGCGGAGGCTGAAAGGAGTCCGATGTCGGCCTCGGAGCGCAGCCGCCGCCGATTCTACGCGGCGCTTTCCGAGATCCTCCCGGCCCTCCCGTCGCTCCGGGAAGCGCTCCGGCTCGTCTCGGAGCGCGCGCCGACGGCCGGCGCCCGGCGCCTCGCCATCGCCGCGCGCTCCAGCGTCGATTCGGGCCTCTCGCTCGCGGACGGACTCCTCTCGGCCGGCTCGCCGCCTCCCCCGTACGAAGCGGCCGTGATCCGAGCGGCGGAAGAGAGCGGCATCCTGGCCGAGCGGCTGGGCGAGATCTCGCGGAGCCTCGACGAAGACGCGCGCCGCAGGCGGGCGCTCTTCGGGCGGCTCCTCTACCCGGCGTTTCTTCTGCATTTCGCCGTCCTCGTGGGAGCGTTCACTTCGACGGCCCGGGGCGGCCCCGGCCCGATCGCCGGGGCGATCGCTCTTCTCGCGATCGCCGACGCGAGCGCCCTCCTCGTCGCGCGGCTCCTGACGCTCGACACGCTCGCGGGTCCGATCGAGAGGCTCGTCCTCGGGCTGCCGATCGCCGGACGCATCGCCGCGCGCGCCGACGCCGCGCGCGCTCTCGCGGCCGTCGCGGCGCTCTACGGCGCCGGCCGCCCTCTCGCGAGCGCGGCGCGGGACGCGGCCGCAGCGTGCCGGCTCCGAGTTCACCGGGAATCGGTCGAGTCCGCCGCGCAAAGGCTCGCGGCTGGCGAGTCCGCCGAGTCCACGATCGCCGAGCTGCCGTTCCTCGACCCCGAGGTCGGCGTCGCGCTCGCGCTCGGAGCACCGGCGGGACGACTCGAGCCGGCGCTCGTCGCCGCCGCGGAGCTCTCGGCGCGCCGGCGGGACGAGGGGCTCGTCTTCCTCTTCCGCCTGTTCGCGGGCGCCGCCGTCGCGATCGCCTTCGCCACCGTCGCCTACACGGTCCTCTCGTTCTGGTCAGGCATCTACTCGGGGCTCGGACGCTCCTGATGAGCGGCGTCGGGCTCGGGCGCGATCCCGAGCTTTTTCTTGATGTAGCCGCCGATCCGCCGCTGCGCCTCCTCGTCCCCCCAGCCGATCCACCAGAACTCGACCGCCACTTCCGGCCCGTCGTCTCCGTCGCCCGCCCGGACGACGCGCCCGAGCGCGAGGACAGGGGAACCGAACTCCGGCAGCTCGAGCTCGAGCGCGAGAACGTCTCCCACGCAGGGCCTCTGACCGTCCGGCTCCGGCCGGAAGCACAGGCCGCCCCCGCTGATGTTCCGCGTGAGCGCCTCGCCGCTCGCGGCGAAGAACTCCCGCGCCTCGACGCGGCGGAAGCGGAGCCGGCAGTCGTCCCGGATCCGCGGGTACTTCCTCCGCTCGGGGCCCGGCCCGGGCCCTTCGCTCTCCGGTGAACGGCGCATCGCGCTCACGGATTCGACGCCTCCCGAAAAACGCCAAAGGGCCGTCCGGACCCTGTCGGTCCGGGCGGCCCTGTGGTTCGAGGCCTTTTTCTACCCGACCAGAGCCGGCGCTCGACCGCGCGCGGTGGATTCCGTGGCGCGGGCGGCGTCAGCATCGCTTGCGCCGGTGTCCCGGCGCAAGACCCGGTCGGGTCAATCGACTCCGGTGTCTCGGCGATGGATCTCCGATTCGAAGTAGAAGATCGCGAGCAGGATGAAGCTCAGGATCCAAACGGCGAGGATGATCTTCAGGACCATGGTACCCATCATGGGTCAGCCATCGCCCCCCCGGCGCGTTCGCTCCTTCGCGGCAGTTCGCCGCGGAGTCGCGGACGGCGCCACCTTCCCTGGCGGCGCAGACCGCTCGTGTCTCGGCCAGCGTCCGATGCGCTCGGCTCCCCGACTCGACGGAACAACCGCCGCCTCGGAGGTGGAGAAACCGCGAACGGCTCCTCTATCCTCACGCCGAGCCGCGCCGGATCAAGAATCTCCCGAGGGGACCGTTCGAAGGCCGCCTCGACCCCAGTGCGACTCCGACTACATTCAACTCACAGCTCTACAGGCTATCGACGCGTGACGTCAGGAGGGTTGAAGACCGATCTGGCAGAACGCGGAGCCTGTCGCCCGTCCTGTACCCACCCCCCGGTGGGGACTGCCGGCACGCCTATTAGTACCAGCTCCGCCTGGAATTGCTACTTATTTTCGGGGCGCGGGAAGTCTTCCGCAGGCGCTTTGAGGTAGCCGAGCTGCTCGAGGCGCTCCCGGCTCTCTTCGGTGAGCGTCCGCTCGGCCTCCGGCCGCGCCGTTCGCGAAGGAAGGGCGCGCCTCACCGTGTCGAGCGCGTCCGACAGCGCCGCGAAGCGCGAATCGGAGCCCGGAAGTAGGGGCCGCGTCTCGCCCGGATCGGCGACGAGGTCGAACGCCTCGCGCTCACCGGTCGTGAGATCGAGCACGACCTTCGCGCTCGCGCTCCGGAGCGCCGCGTGAGGCGCCGTCTGGAACCCGCTGTGCGAGTACGCGAGGCCGTCCCTCTCCCCCCCTTCGCGGAGGAGGCTCGGGCGCGCGAAGCTCCCCGCGTCGTGCGCGACGCCGGCGAGATCGAGCAGCGTCGGCGGAAGGCGGAGGATCTCGACGGGCGCCGCAGAAGGGACCGCGATCCGCTCGACGCCCGGCCCCCGGAGGACGAGTGGGACCCGGATGAGCGAGTCGTAGAGGACGTCGCGGTGCGCGAAGTGCGGTGCGTGATCGGAGAGGTTCTCTCCGTGATCCGCCGTGAGCGCGACCAGTAGGCGCGCGGCGCCGGTCGCTCGGTCGAGCGAGGCCACGAGGTCGCCGATCGCCCGGTCCACCTCGGCCACCTCGCCCGCGTAGAGCGACTCGAGCACCGGGTCGAGCTCTCTTCGGTCGAGGCGCGGGAGGACTTCGTTCCACCACGTCGCGTACGAGTGCGCCCCGAATGGCGACGCCGTCGCGAGCGCGCGGCGCGCGGACCGCTCGGGAGGCCGGTACGGTCCGTGGGGGTCGAAGTAGTGGACCCACAGGAAGAACGGCTCGCCGCCCTCCCGGACCGCCGCAGCCCACGCGAGGGCGACGCGCGTGACGTCGGCCGCGGGCGCGTCGAGGTCGTCCCGGACGAAGTCGAACCCCTCCACGAGGGGCGCGATGCCGCGGAGCTCGCCGTGGCCGGACACGAACGCGGTCGAGTAGCCCGCCCCGCGGAAGCGCGACGCGAGGGAGACGAGACCGAGGCCGCGTCCGTCGATGCCCCACTGGAGAATGCCGTGCGTCTCGGGGTCGAGGCCCGTCGAGAGCGACGCCATGGACGGCGCCGTGAAGCAGGACGGCGCGATCGCAACCGGGAACGAGACTCCCGCTCGGCCAAGTTCGTCGATGCGCGGGGTGAGCGGCGCGCCGCCGACGTCGATTCCGACGCGGTCCGCCCGGCACGTGTCGATCGTGACGAGGAGGACGGACGGCGCGTCGCGCGGCCCCGGCCGCCCGCACACCGCCGCTCCGATCGCCGCGACGAGCACCGCGGCGCTCAAGGCGCGACGGACGGTTCTAGCCGCGGGGGGAAGAAACTCCGGAGAGGATATCGACTTCGGCACGTCCACGATGATAAGAGGCGGCGCGCGTCCGCGGGCGGAGCGCCGCGTCCGGTTTGATTTCGCCCACCGGCTGCGGTATGCTCCCCCACGCCAGACACCCGAGTGACTCGCGACAAACCTCGCGGTCGCAATCACTTGACCGCGGCCGGCCGCCGATCGCTGAGTCCTCCGACACGAGGGCCACCGGATGAACCGCGCGACCCGCATTCTCCTCACCTCGACCGTTCTCTTTCTCGCTTCGGCGCTCTTCCCCGCGCCCGCGTCGGCCGACGTCCTCCACATGAAGGACGGCCGGCAGCTCGAAGGAAAGATCGTCGAGAACGATTCGAAGAAACCCGAGGTCAAGTTCCGCGTGCAGGGCATCGTCCAGACCTTCAAGCGGTCCGAGATCGCCCGGGTCGAAGTCAAGGCCACGAAGGAGGACGAGTACGCCGAGAAGGCGAAGGGGCTCTCGGCGCGCGACGCCGACGGCCATTTCAAGCTCGGACTGTGGTGCCAGACCGAAGGGCTCGTTTCGCAGGCGAAAAAGGAGTTCCAGGCGGCGATCAAGGTCGACCCCGACCACGAGGGAGCCCGCACGGCGCTCGGCTTCGAGCGGGTCGACGGCCAGTGGCTCGACGAGAAGGGCAAGCGGGCCTACCTCGCCGCGAAGGAAGAAGAGGAAGCGAAGGCGGCCGGCAAGGTGAAGTGGAAGGACGCGTGGGTCGACGCGGAGGACCTCGAATACCTGAAAAAGGGCCTCGTGAAGGTCGGCGACGAGTGGCTCTCGCCGGAGGACAAGGCGAAGCTCGACCAGGGCCTCGTTCGCGTCGGCGGCCGCTTCGTGACGAAAGAGGAGAAGGAGGCGCTTGAGCAGGGGAAGGTGCTGGTCGACGGGAAGTGGATCTCGAAGGAAGAAGCCAATCGGATCCACAGCGACTGGGAGAACGCCTGGCAGATCCAGACCGAGCACTACCTCATCCGCACGAACAAGGACTACGACTTCGCGCAGAAGATGGGCGAGGAGGCGGAGAAGTGCTACGCGCTCATGAAGGAGTTTCTGGGCGGACTCGAGCCCAAGACGAGCGGAAAGCCCCTCTCGGTCTACATCCTCGCCACGATTGACGAGTACAATGCGTTCGGCACCCAGTTCGCGCCGGGCGACGAGGCGTTCCACCAGTCGACGATCGGCTGCTTCCACGCGACGGGCCACCCGGAGGCGCCGGCAACGAGCTACTACGCGTTCGATGAGGGCTACAAGTTCCTCTGGACGGAGGACTGGCTCTGGCACGTCCTGCCGCACCAGTACATGAGCCTCGTGCTGCCGAACATCCAGACCCCTGCGATCGTCGAAGGGATCGCCACCTACTTCGAGCGGTTCGTCCGCTACAAGCCGAACTTCCAGACCTACCGGAAGGTCCTGGGCGGCTCGAGGTTCATGAAGCTCAAGGACCTCTTCGATCTCGAGACGATCTCGGGCGAGGGCGGCGGCGGGTTCTACCTCGGCTACGAGACCGTCCATCCCACGGAGTCGGCGCTCCTCTTCTTCTACATGGTGAAGGGGCCGAAGACCGAGTACCGCGAGAAGCTCATCGACTTCTTCCAGAAGATGCAGAAGTCGAGCAGCGACGTCTCGACGTTCGCGAAGACCGTGTCGCTCTCGCAGCTCGAGAAGGACTTCAAGGAGTGGATCGAGGATCCTTCGCACGACAAGGGCAATTGAGCGCCGGGGCCTGGGCCTCGCGCCCGTCGTCGTCGCGCTTCTTCGCCGCTCTCCTCCTCCTCGCGTCGCTCGCCGTCCCGGCCCGCGCCGACGACTGGCGCGAGCTGCGGCGCGGCTACGAGCGGCTCTTCACGGCCCCGGCCGCGGCCGAGGAGCGGGAGAAGCTCCTCGACGCCCTCGCGGCGAGCGGTCGCGCCGATGCCGTTTCCCTTCTGCTCGACGCGGCGCAGGTTCTCGAGAACGAGGCCGAGCCGCTTCGCGTGCGCCTGACCGACGTCCACCGGCGCCTCGAGCCCCTGCAGCAGGACGTGCTCCTCCCCGCGCAGCACGACGAGCGCGACATGCTCGACCTGGAGCGCGGGAAGCTCGCGAACGGAGTCCGCGACCTCGAGCTCGCCGAGGAGCGGATCGTGGACCGTCTCTCGACGACCCGATCGCCGGAAATCCTGAAGGCCCTCGCCGCCGAGGCCGTGAAGCACGAAGCCTGGCTCGCGCGCGAGATCGCCGTTCGCTCACTCGGACGCCTTGCGGCGCCGGAGGCGCTGCCGAGCCTCGTCAAGGCCGCGGACGACAAGGACGCACGCGTGCGAATGCGCGCGGCCGAAGCGTTCGGCAAGGTGAAGGGCGCGGACTCGGTCCGCACTCTCGCCCGCCTGCTCGAGCGGGACCCCGACGGCCGCGTCCGCCAGACCGCCGTCGCGTCCTTCCTCGAGATCGGCGGGATCGACGCGGTCGAGAGCCTGATCGGGGCGCTGTCGCGGGAGAGGGGGACCATCCTCGAGGACGCGACCGAAGCGCTTCAGCGCCTGACCCGCCAGACGCTCGGGCCGATCGACGCCGCCTGGCGCGACTGGTGGGAAGCGAACAAGAAGGAGTTCGCCGGCTCGGAGGAGAGCGTCCTCCGGAAGCGGCCCCTGCCGCGGCCGCGCGGCGCCGCGGGAAGCCGGAGCGACCCGCCGATGTCTTTCGTGGGCATCGAGTCGCGTTCGGACAAGGTCGTCTTCGTGATCGACATCTCCGACAGCATGCGCGACTCGTCGTCGAGCACGTTCCTTCCGGAGACCGGCACGCCCGAGCGCTCGGGAGTCGCGCGCTCGAAGATGGACGTCGCGAAGGCCGAGACCAAGAAGGCGATCCGCGCTCTCACCGAAAGGGACAAGTTCAACATCGTCGTCTACAACCACAACGTGAAGAAGTGGATGGACCGGCTCGTCCCGGCTAACGACTCGAACAAGGCGCTTGCGCTCGCGTTCATCGACAAGCTCGAACCCTCGGGCGGGACGAACATATTCGACGCCCTCGAGACCACTTTCAACATGGGCGGATTCGGGGCCTACGACCGATACTACCAGTCGGAGCTCGACACGATCATCCTCTTCAGCGACGGCGCGCCGTCGGCGGGGCGCATCCAGAACCTC